>ERZ1034915.77-NODE-77-length-67004-cov-987.804359_pt1 | contig 67004 bp, 62 predicted proteins | sample MGYA00520592_ERZ1034915 | MGnify/ENA primary metagenome ERZ1034915 (study PRJEB33766, sample SAMN09781787) | gut metagenome | biome: gut microbiome | host: Homo sapiens | place: Madagascar | study: EMG produced TPA metagenomics assembly of the PRJNA485056 data set... | reverse complement strand
GATTAAACAAATGCTGCTACTGCTTTTTCCATCGGTCAGGAAGTAAGTCTCTATATTTCTCCAGTGGGGTATTCGGTTGCCATTCAATGGTCTTTTCTATGACATCGCTAATGTATTCAAACAGATTGATGCCATTCAACTTGCATGAAATAGCTATAGAATATAGGATAGCTCCCCGTCTTGCTCCTTCGTGCGAGCCAAAGAACATAGAGTTTCTTCTTGATAGTGATATATACCTCTGGATTCTCTCAATGTAGTTGTTATCGAGAGCCGTATCACCTCTTTTGAAGATGTCACAAATGGCATTATATTCATTAAGGGCATAGCCGACCGCCTGCGCCAAGGTAGACTTGGGCAGCAAATCCTTCCTGGAAGATATTTCCTCCAGTTTCTCCAATAAATCCTGCAAAATGTCCGGTGCGTATGACTGCCGATAGGCAAGATGGTCTTCAACGGTCCATCCATTTACCCCAACCTTATGTTTTTTGTCTTCTCGATAAAATCTGTTGAGGATATCTACGACTTCCTGAGCATCCTTGTCTTCCTTGCCGCAGTCGACGAAGTCTCTCTTGACATGCTGTAGGCAGGCGATTCTCATGATGTCAGGATAAGCATCCGATTCCAGTTTCCGGTAAGGAGCATATGCATCACTCTGTATGGTACCTTTATAATCAGAGAATACGTTAAGTATGACCTGCTCAGAGCGTGATCCATCCTCATATACGAAGAAGACAAGTCCCAGTTTAGGCGCACTTACAGCCCAGAAGTAGCCTTTCTTCGACCCCTTGTCCGCAGGCTTTGTCTTGGCTAACAGTACTTTATGGTATGTCTCGTCTGCCGAGACATAATCCTGCTGCAACACTACTTGGCAGATAGCCTTATAGAAGTTTTCCAGTACATCGGCACTTCTGGCAATCAGTTTGTTTGCCGTGGCTTTCCTTAACGTAAACCCATTGTCGGCAAAGTATTTGATGATTCGCTCTACCGGCATGGAATAGATGTATCGCATCTGCAGGAGTCCTGCTGCAAAGGAAGGTGAATAGGAAGAATTCAACAACAGAGCCGGCGGAGTTTTCCCCGGATACATGATACTTCCATCAGTATAAGTGTTGATGTGATACACGGTCTTGATGAATTTGATGGGTTCCATGCTGTAACGTATACAGGTACGAGTTCCGAAGAGACGCAACGTCTTCAAAAGCTCAGCATCCATGACTGGATCTATCGTAACATGCACCTCTTTCATCTCGTAATGCATGTCACGCTTGGCACCGTTGTTTTTGCGTGCCTTTCTCTTTTCGGCCTGCTCTGTTTTCTTCTTGTCAAATTCCTCCTGGGTCATCGAGGCTTGTTGATTCTTTTCCTGACGTTCGGACTTCTTGCCTGAAACGAACTTGCCGAGTGCCTTGTTCTGACGATTCGCTTTGTCAATGGCGATTCCTTTCTGGACGAGTTGTTCTTCTAAAGACTTTATACGCTCAATGAGTTCACCGACCTGTAGAGTCAGTGAACTCACTGTAGCATTAGATTGCTGAAGCTGCTCATTGGCAAGCTCAAGCTGCTCCTTCAAAAGTACTATGATTTCGTCCTTTGTCATAGTGCAAAGGTACGAAAAAATATCGAGATATGCAAATGTTCTTATATATTATTTTTAGTTATTTTATTGACACACAACATATTAGAGTTATCTTACTGCTACTATAGATTGAGTCTCTTTCTGTATTTCATGCTTTTTAGGCAAATTCCGCTCATGATGGCCGATAGTGTCCTGTACGGCATTTTGCATTGTTTGTTATTGGAGTCAAAGAATGGTAATTCAAAGGTTCCTCGCTCCAATCGCTTCTGGTACAGCAAAAAACCATCGCCATCCCACTTGAGCATTTTTACCTGCTGGCGGTTCTTGGAGAAGAAGATGAATACCGCACCACCAAGTGGCGGAAGTTCCATCTCGGTTCTCACTATCTGATACAAGCCATTTATGCCCATGTTCATTCGTACGTATCTCTGGCAGACATAGTACTGGGTACTCTCATTCAATCCAAACATACTGCATCCTCCTTCTCATAAAGTTTCATCAACGCCATAACAGACTTGGCACATCCTTTTTTAACGGAAACCAAAGTTCCATTTGGAAAGGTTATGTTTATGCCATAAAGGAGGTCTTCCATAGGCAGATCTATGGTAGGAGGTTCCATTGGCACGAACATCATGCCAGTACTTGATGCAGATGCTTCTGCTTTTTCTCTGCAGGCTGCCTCCTGGGCTTGGCGGATTTCCTTTTTGGCACGCAAAACAGAATATCCTTTTTCGCACATCCAGTTCATCATGGTGCGATGATTTACATGTCTTTCCTTCAAGAAAGGGGTAAGTTGGGCCTTGGGATTTCGGTTCAGATAGACCAAGAAGGAATCCCAAGCCTTCTCAAAACGTTCGTTTGCTGTCATAATTCATGTGATTTTAAAATTATGGTGCAAAGGTACGAACAAATGAGAAGACTACAATGGTATAAATGCGGAGCCGCTTACCTACACTCTACCAAATACTGCATATCAGGAAAGTCAACGTGAATTATAAATAAGTTTTAATCGAGTCAACTCGTCTTACAAATAAAACTAAAAGTGGTCAACTAAAATCGTTAAACCACAGGTCAACTAAAATCGTTAAACCACAAAATGTTACGGTTTCATGCTATGAAACATTTTATTTCATGCCATGAAACTGTTTGTTTCTACACTTGAAAGTACATATTTTTTATAAGTGATTGAGAATGAGATAAGTTTTTATCTCATAAAAAGAAGAGGTTACGAATTAGAAATAAACAGAATGTAGCATCCTGCTGTGATTTGCATAACCATCCAAAGAACTCTTTCGGTTGCAAAGGTACGATATTTAATCGTGGATAAAGAATGTTTTAAGATTTTTTATCCTCGATTTTTGCTTGGATAAATCTGTTTTTATTAAACCATATTCTTCTCTATTCTTTGCTATTTCCATTTCAATCCATTCAAACTTATGTGGCAAGGGTTTCTGTTTTTTGAATGGTCTATTTCGTTTGCATATTCTCATCCTTTCGTGTGTTTTGTATAAAAGTCAGCCGTCGTCGAAGAAAGACAGTCCTCGTACCTCAGACTAACTTCCTCCGACTATGGCACGGCAAGAAAAATCCTTGGCGGTATGCCTTGAAATACTTCAAGACTATACTGCCAAGGACTTTTCTTTGTTTGCCGTGCTGACAACGGCTGATTTTTATAGCCACAACTCGCAGTTCCATTTTTTATCGCACAATCCAAACGACATGAAACAGTGGCACGCCACCCTTTCATGTCTCAGTAGTACGGCATGAGGAAAAGTGCTTCTTTTTGTCGGTTGCAGGCTAACCAATCAAAAGAAACACCATTCCTTGATTTGCCGTACCATTTTGTTTGCATACTCCACCGCAAGAAAGAAGTCATTGATGTAAACCTCAACGACCACTTTCATGCTTGGCTGCACAGCCTTGGAGAAAACCCGATGCAAGAAGCATGGACAAGCCATACTCTTCTTTCACCGGAATTTCTCTGAAGGCTGTGCCATTCTTGTATGCGATTTCCATTTTCCTAAAAACATATGCAAGACAGTAATTGTATCCATTTCTCAGAAATGAGTATGCGATAATCGTGCAGTCCAAAAACTTCCGTGAAGTTTCTATTTTCATTTGCCGCCCTGATTTTCTTTCCTCCACAAGGTCTTTCCTTTTGGCATCAACCGTTATCGTGCAGGTGCAAAGGTATGGCAGCGGGCTTTGGAAATAAAAGGTCGAGCCTTCGGTTTTCGAAAAAATCTCCACACCGTTGGGTAGTATTTTTCCGAAAAGCCTTGTATTTCCAGCCTCGCCGCCCTTGAAAGGCACCTGAAACGAAACGACCGATGCGACAGGAAGACGCAAAAAAAATGTCGGAAAAGGGAGCGACAAAAAGGTGAAGAAACGAGAACTTCCCTTCAGTTCCTGGAACCGCAAATAAATTTAATTCAAGGCTATATGACAACAAACATCAACATAACACAGACTTGGTGGAGATTACTCTCCGCAGTCGGCTCAACCCTCATCACTTTGGTAGCTTGGTTGGGATATATGGCTCTCTGCATGGTCGGTGAAGTCATATTGGGAATTGTGAAGTTCATCTTCGGCATCATCATTTCCATTCTTTCTATGGTGGTACTGATTGGAACATTCATTTGGTTATTAACACTTTAAAGTACAAGCGATATGAACAGAAGCATTGAAGCGATACCTACATGGTTACTCTGCTACATCATCAATGGCGATGCAAGCGGACTGACTGACGAGGAAATCCGTATGGTGGACGAAGCCATGCGCAAGAACAATATTGAGATAGTAAGTCCAAGATACAACGAGGACATGTGCACAGAACCTTACTTCAGCCATTATCCGTTCTTCGGACTGCCTACAGAAGTTGAGGACTGCGACATCATCTATTACGAGTAACACCCCCTTTAACAACATCAGATATGAACACTACAGAATATTTCAAGAGAACCATACAAGCCTATTTGGAGGAGCGTGCTATGGAGGACGAACTCTTTGCAGCCAAGTATGACAACCCCGACAAGAACATAGACGATTGCGTCACCTATATCCTTAATTGGGTACAGAAGAGCGGTTGCAACGGCTTTTGCGATGACGAGATATATGGGCAAGCCATCCACTACTACGAGGAGAAGGACATCGAGGTAGGAAAACCATTGAACTGCCAAGTGTCTGTTAACCACCACATCGAACTCACAGAGGAGGAGAAGGCACAGGCAAGACAGGAAGCCATCCGACAATATCAGCAAGAGCAGATGAACAAGATGCGTAACAGAGATACCGCCAAGCGCACCTCACAGAGAACGGAAACAGAAGTACACCAACCATCATTATTCGACACGTTATGAAACCAAGAACGAAATATCAGAAGCAAGTCGTAACCTCAAACAAGGGGTTACGACCTATCAAGGGAGCGCAAATGCAATGGGCATTCCGTGAATGTCTTGACCACTATGCCTTTCAGTTGAAGCACGGACAGACCACTTGCATGGACTGCGGACACACTTGGACTACGGACGAGGATGCGGACAAATGTGTCTGCCCGAAGTGTAAGGCAAAGTTGGAAGTGCAGCGCACCAAGCGACAGAAGGCAATGTCTTCTACCTATTTCAGTGTACTCTCCGAGCGCAAGGGACTACAACTTATGCGAGCATTTCAGATGAAAGCCTATTACCGCAAGGGACAAAAGGCAGAAATCAATTGTTGGGAGGTGGCACGTTATTGGATGAACGAAAAAGGCAAGGTGGAGGTTATGGCACGCAAGCGCACAATGGGTATCTATATGGACACGTTCTGCTACGACTCCGACATTGAACTGCGCAAGGACAACACCACCTATCAGCATATTGCTTCATTTCCGGTCTGCCCCGATATGAAAGTCATTCCTCAGATATGGCGCAACGGCTTTGACGGAGCGTTTCACGGCATCGAACCGCTTACATTGTTCAAGGCGATGCTGACAGACCACCGCATCGAGACGATGATGAAACAATGTCGTTACGGACACGTCCGCCACTTCATAGACCACCCACGGCACTTGGAAACTTGTTGGAATGCCTACAAGATAGCCAACCGCAACCATTACCTTATTACAGACATCGGCAAATGGGCGGACTACATCTGCATGTTGGTAGAAATGGGCAAAGACATCAGAAGTCCACATTACATTTGTCCCGACAACCTTGAAGCCGAGCACGACAGAATATCCGAGAAAATCAGAGCCAAGAAAGAAAAGGAGCGCACCGAGGAGGAGATACGCAAGGCATTGAAGAACGAGGACAAGTTCAAGGAAATGAAGAGCCGTTTCTTCGGTTTGATGTTCACGGACGGCAATATCGTGGTGAGAATGCTTGAAAGCGTCAGGGAGCACGTTCTTGAGGGTAAGGCGATGCACCATTGCGTAGGCAGCGGAACAAACTACTCACTCAATCCCGACTGCATCATCTTCTCTGCAAGAATAGCCGAACAAAGAGTTGAAACAGTGGAGTTTTCACTCGAACAGATGAAAGTCGTACAATGCCACGGACTACAGAACAAGGACACCGAGCACCATGCTGACATCATCAACTTGGTGAACAGCAATGCAAGACTTATAGAGCAGCGTATGGTTGCAACGACATGAAATCCATATCGGCGGAGCGATGAAAATTCGTTCCGCCACTTTCTTTCATGAGCCGAGGAGCGGAAAAGAAAGTGGCAAAGAAACCGTCTTTTCCTTATCTGCGATGCTTGCAAAGAACAAAGGACAGCCCCCAATCAAAAGGACTGTCCTATTTTATAAAACCTTATTCTATGGAGTAAACAAGAGCAGATACTCCATTTTTCTTCTTCGCTCGATGGAAGGCACTATCTTTCCATTCCACCTTTTGAAGTCCACATAATCACGATAGATGTTTCTGTTGCCACTTCGCATCTTGGCATACATTCGGCTTTTCATCACCTTTCCACACCCCACATTGTAGGCAAGTGCAGCCAAGAGCAGCGAGTCACGACCGAAGTCACGGAACATGGCGCAGAGCTTTCTGAGGTCAGAGCGCAGCAAGGCATCGGCTTGCCGTTCCGTCATTCTTGGAGAAAACCGCTCGCCAGGCAACAGCTTGTGTCCATATCCGACATAAGGATGGTGCTTCGGTCCATGCAGACCCTCGTACTTCTTGATGCAGGCGACAGCCAACTCAAAACGTGACACATGACAAACTCGCTTTATCGCCCCTTGCGTCTGGGCAGACAAGCTGCCCAACACAAGAAGCAAGGCTAACAATATCATCAACCTCATACGCTACCGAGTTTGTTGGCACTTCTCGCAAACTCTTCCTCATCATCAGTATCGTTGAAACTGAACTCCATTTCGTATGACTTGCCGAAATTGTCCTCCACAACCACGGTCAGCGTCTGTGTCTCCGTACTTGCCGAGGTGTAGTAAAGACAGAACTTCTCGTTCTCCAACAGATAGCGGTCGTTTGGCTGGAACACCGTTCCGTTCTCCATTCTCAGCGAACCTTTTCCGTCATGCTGAAAATAGCGGATGGTGTAGATGGTGCCGTAAAACTTTCCCTCCGCCTTCAACTCACAGCGGATTTCAACGGTCTGTCCACGCACAATGTCCTTTGGCACAGGCATCGTCTCCACCTTGAAAGGATACGACTGCTGAATGTCCAGCTCATCGCTGCACGATGAAAGGATCACCGACACGGCACACACGAAAAGGAATGCCAACAAGCTCACTGATTTCTTGATTTTATTGTTCTTCTTCATTGTCTTGATGTTTTTGAATGATTGTTACTTTCTTGTCTTATGGCTCATCAGGTACTCGTTCAAGTCCTTGTAACCTGTGTATAGATGCGAATGGTCAATGACCTTATCGCCATATTGCTTTTGCAGTTCGACACAGGCATTCTCGCCAGCTTCGTCATTGTCCAAGTGACAGTACACTTGTGCATAGCCATCTAAAAGATGATGCACCTTTTGCATATTCGCCACCGAGTTGAGGATAATATGATCCTCACCACGACCTATGCCGAGAATTACGGCAGAGAGGAAATCCATAAAGCCCTCGTACAGATGGCAGACGTTGCTGTTCCTGCCAATGAGAGTGACGTCCTTTGGCGACACGCAACCTTTGAAGAAACGGTTGCGTATCTCGTAGCCACCGCTGTTGTTCTTGAAACCGACAGCAAAGAACTGTTTGCCATTGTATCGGTATTCCACCTGACAGCAGAAACGGCTCGCCACGTCAGCCGATATGCCACGCTCACGCAAGTACTGTCTGAGAGCAGGATGGCTCAAAGGCTTTTCCACAATATCACTAAAGGGATTGCCTTTCGCCTTCACAGCCTTTTCCGCTATCCTTTGATAATGCGGAAACGATGTCGGGAAACTGCCACCAAGCGTTTCAGATATGAACTTGGCTTGTGCCACAAACTCATTGCTGTTGATGAACTCCCCAGCGAGGTTGAAGATGTCACCACCTCTGGCGATGCCATAATCATACCAGACATTCTTGTCCGTTGATACCCGAAGCGAAGGATTGCGGTCATTGCGGTATGGCGCATGATACCAAAGTCCCGAAGCCTTGTGCTTGACAGGCTCAATGCCGAGAATATAGAGAAAGTCCACAATAGGCACTTGTTTGATTTCATTGATGTCCATAGGCTCACTGTTTTAGTTGATGATGAACTTCATGCCGATGCCAAACTGCGTGTGGAAATGTCCCGTGCTGTTGCCCCAAACAAGCCTTTCCTTAACGGAAGCGGTCAAAGCTATGGCATCCGACAGGTATATTTCCGTTTCCAATGCCACGGCACCGCCATACATAAGTGCTCCCTTGTTCTGCAAGGTTGCTCCGTCCAAGGTACTGGATTCCGAAACGCTTGCTGCCGATGTGCTTCACCTTGCGTTTGTAAAAAGTCAAAACGCCCTACGACTTCTTACCTGTCAACTTGTTGGGTAGCTTGTAGGGTTACTTGTTGGGTGCTTGTAGGGTACTTGTTGGGGCAAGGCACAAAGAAAAGTGAGCTGTGGGGTAACTGTATGACAACTATGGGGTAACTGTGGGGTAATTTTGATGTCTATGTATCAGGAAACGCTAAACAATTTCTTCGTTTGAGTCCCAAAATAGAAAGAAACGCTAAACAATACCTTACCTGAAGAAAAAAGTGGGCATTGTTTTGCGTTTCTTGCCATTTAGGGAGCCGTTGGACGAATTATTTAGCGTTTATTTCTACTTTTGATGGTTGTTGGTGCTTTTATTTAGCATTTCTCGCTACTTTTAACCTCTGTTGGAGGTATCGACGCACGTTTCTTGTCATTTTGGGATTCAACTAAGGTCTTGTTTTGCGTTTCTTTCTACATTCAAATGCTAACGGAGATATTGATGCAAGTTTCTTACCCCAATCAGAACTAACAAGAGCAAGAAACGGCGTTTCTTACAGCATTTGCAATTCCAGTTCTACAATAAACGTGCGCCAATGGTATAACAACCGTTAAAAAGTAGGTTTTATTTCGCAATTTCATCCGATTTTTATTCATTTGTTCTCATTTTAGCGATTATTTTTGTATATTCGCATTCGCAATCGGGAAACCGACAACGCACAATATCAAATGTCTAATCTAATTTCAATAATTATGAAGGAAATTAATGACATCAGTTTGCCACGCATGAATAATGGTGCGCATTTCACGTTCGTAAGTAACATTCTTGCACGTGTTGAGTCAGACACTGCCGTAAAGGGCAAGGCTGCTGACCAAGTAAGTAATTTCAAGGCTGCTGTTGCGGCAGAGGACGAAGCCTTGAAAATTTCACAGAAAAGTCTCTTGACTGATGATATTACCAAGGCAGACAGCGACCGTGACGCACTCTATGCTGGCTACAAGAAAGCCGTTGAAGCATTCCTTGCTATGCCTATTGCTGACATGGCACAGGCTGCAAAGGTTCTCGCACAGCACATCAAGGACTACAAGATTAACACCGCCGACCAACTCGACAAGGAGACTGGTCTTTTGGTGAACTTTATCACAGACCTTGAGAACAAATATTCTGCACAGGTTACCAAGTTGGGCTTGACAGCATTTGTTACCAACATGAAGGAAGCCAACGAGCGTGTAAGAACACTTACTTTGCAACGTACTAACGAGAAGATGGGCGTATCTGTCGGAGCCTTGAAAACTGCTCGCACAGCAAGTGATAACGCTTACCGTGCATTGGTGAAGATGGTGAATGCCCTTGCCCTCGTCTTTGGCGAAAAGGATTATGCTCCGTTCATCGACTACGTGAACACCGAGATTACTCACTATAAGCGTGAGGTGCTTGGTCAGAAGTCTTCCGCTCCTTCTACTTCGGGTAGTTCTTCTGCGGATTCTGGCAGTAGTACCCCAAGTGGAAGTTCATCGTCAGACTCAGGCTCATCAAGTAGTAGTTCTTCATCAGGTGGAAGCTCGTCTTCTGATGGGGATAATGGCTATGTCAATCTATAGTAGTAAGGCAAAATCAAAATATAAACAGCTCCAATCTTTCCAAAAACTACAAGCTGGAAAGATTGGGCTTTTCGTAAAAACAAAATGGATAGACAATACAAAGATATTCTCGCAACAGCAAGTAAAGAACTTGAAAATCTGAAGGGACAAACTTTTGATGTCATTGACGTCAAATGCCCTTCCTCTATTGATTATGCAGTACAATTGGCTAAAGTCATTTCCAAGCTCTCCCCATTAATAGGAAATCTTATCGAGTTCTCAACTGTAGATTTGCTGAACCAACATGATTGGAACGCTTCAGGCGAATGGCTTCGCCAAGACCCAGGCTTTCCTGATGCCCTTTTCAAAAGTGACACCATATTACCCAACCCAGGCATAGAGATAAAAGCATGGTTTCCTTTTGCTACAGAAATCACTGCTCGTTTCAAAGACAGCGTGACATTGTTCAAACCTAATCATATCAATGTGGCACTTATTGCCTGGCTCCCAGAATATGTGATTTTCGGAAAGCCAAAGATTATTGATGTGTTGATAGTTAGCGGTAAAAGTGTTGCAGAGGCAAGAGACAAGCATTATCACAAGCCACCACATTATCTTGTACTGGAACCAGAGGACACAAAGGACAGAACTGGCAATCTTCAACAAACTAACACGAATGGCTACAGAATACAACCAGAACAATGTAACATCGAGGAAGCAAAAGAAGTGGTAGAGAATTGGGGTGAAGAACTTTTGAAATACAGTCCAAAGAAAAAGTATCAAGACTTGATTCGTTCACTATGGTCACAGTTCAGTTATCGACTTGATACCAACTATGCGAAAATAGACCGTATCGAACACCGTGAAATTGAGAAATTCAAGACACGAGTCGAAAACAGTCTATTCAATGGTAAGACCATCAAGGAATGGAGTCGCATTCTCACTTCCTCTGATGATGAAACTTTAATTAGCGAATTGCAATTGTTGTTGGGAAACAAGTAGTTCTACACGTTTTTTACCTTCCTCGAAAACCTCTGGTGTTATTTCGGAAGTAAAACATGAGCGTTGTAGATTATAGCAAGCTACGGCAGTTGTAAACAATCCGCCAAATGGATCCCAAACCACATCGTTTTTATCAGATGACATTTCAATAATGCGCCCAATCAATTCAAGGGGCTTTTGGTTTAAGTGAACAGCCTTTAGTCCCTTTTTTATTCTTTCGCTATTACGTAGTTGCGCCGTAGTCCATACATTGGTAACTCCAAAAGGACAATTAAACTTTGGCTTCATGTGTTCCCAATCTTCTTTTGTCATAGGAGTTTTTCCATTTATAGAAAAATACGGTTTGCCTTCATCCTTTCCATGCTCATTTGCATACGCCACAATCTTCTCGAACATGTCAGCAGGTGGCATATACCATAAATGGCATTTTGTGAAATACTTTCTTGTGGCTGCATTAACAACGTGGCAAGCCTCGTTGGTCTTAGAGAAAGGCATTCCTGTACGTTCCCATTCAAGACGTAACCAATCTTTCATAGAAACTTTTTCGCCGTTCCAATCAAAAGATGCTTTTTTAACATACTGAACGCAAACTTCGGAAACAACAGGCAAATGCGACAATGTTTTAGTATTGGTGTTCCCTGCAACGTGGCTCATTCCCTTATCCCAGACGTTACAGGTTTTATATTCCCAACCATATTTTTCAAGGATAGGATGAACAATAGCCCAACCTATTTCTGTATTCCAAAACCACAGCGTGGTTTGTGGAGTAGCCTTCTTGCTCCACTCTGCAATATGTGGCTCATACCATTCCGCAAGCCCCACCGGGGTCTTCAAGTCGCCACGGAATCCATTTACACCATAAGGACCGTCAGCCATAATTACTGTAGGCTTGTCCCACAGCTGATACAGCTCCAATGAATCGCCATTGTAAAGATGCAAACCAGAAATAATGTCTATTTTGTTCATAAATACCCTTGTTTTAGAATTATAATGGTGCAAAGATAGGCATTTATTTAATAAATACCAAATAAAAACTGATAAAAATAACTTTTTCTTCGCATTTATTTAATATTTGCGAGAATCTTTGTACCTTTACAGCCAAAATAGACAAAATATGAATGAAATAAAGAAAGAAAAGCAAGAACGTAAGGTTGTTCATCTGCAAATAGGTGAACAGCATGAATACTTCGGCTCCATAGAACAAATGTTTTGTAAATATGGAAAAGAAGATTTGGGATTTAGTATTTACCAAGTGCGTAATAACTTGAAGAACCTTGGTAAAATGGAATCTGAACAGTGCATTATTCGACTTGGAGTTTTGCAGACAAAACTAAAGAAATGAGAAAAATACTGGAATGTGTGTTCTAACCATCTTCTACAACAAATGAAGCTGGGTTCCTAAATTTGGAATGAACAACCATTTTATATTGCTCTTTTGAAAGAGCAACATTTTGCTATGATAAATAAAGTTGAAAAGAAGTTGAGCTCGACACGGATTAGAGTATAAAAATATGAATTCTGAAGAACTAAAGGACAAGTACAAACATTTCTCTATAAGAAATTTTCCTTTTCAAGATACTATAATAGATGCTATTCCCGAAAAAGGAATTCCATATAGTGACAGAGAAATATGGTTTAAGCATATCTATCTTCTTACATCAAAAGGTTACTATATTCAAATAAATGAATTTTTCAACTCTAACGCAGTACCATACGATTATGATGAGCAGCAACCATATGGAAAATTCATCCACGGTGTTGGAGATATAGTCTATTGCTATGCATTCAATTCAGAAGTCGCCGATACTATAAGTTTCATTAAGAATTTACTTTCTAAAGGTACACTTACCGTATGTAAAGTTAGGAAAGGAAGATTTGAAGGACGATATAGCTTTCTTTGGTCTTTACCTTGGTACTCGTGGTTAAGTGCGGAATATCGGAATAATTAAATTTTCGCTATATCAGAAGTCGGCTTCTTTCTGCAAGGTGGTGAGGTCGTAAAGGAGCGGTGCCTTCTCCACCTTTCGCTTGGTTACTACCTTTGTGATGATGGCAGAACCGGTATCTTTCACCTTATTATATATATCGGTTGCGGTGTCTTTGTCTGCCCATCGGTTGGCAGATGTGAACTTTAGTATATTGCCACTGTCTGCATCAACCACACCGAAGTGTACCTGCCAGAACGGTTTCGACTCGAAACGCTTGTGTTCCCAATAGCGTTCGCACACCATGCCAAGGGTCGGAGTTTGCACACGACCTACGGAATAGGTGCCACGTCCTGCAGCTATAGTAAGGGCTTGTGTGCCGTTGATGCCGACGAGCCAGTCTGCCTCACTTCGTGCCTTGGCTGCATGATAGAGATTGTCATACTCCTTGCCATCCCTGAGGTTCAGAAGTCCCTCACGGATGGCGGTATCTGTAAGCGAACTGATCCAGAGACGGTCGAAAGGTTTCCTGCAACCGAGATACGCATAGAGGTATCGGAAAATCAACTCTCCCTCACGTCCGGCATCGGTTGCTACGATAATGCGCTCACTGCTGTCAAACAGCTTGCCGATAATTTTAATCTGGGCAAGCACACCTGCATCTGGTTTGTAGCCGTTCTCAGTCTTGACTTGTCGGGGAACAAGAACGAACAGGTCGGGAATCACAGGCAGATTCTCTGCATGGAATCCCTTCATGCCGTAGGTTTCCGGCATGGCTGGCTGCACTAAATGTCCGAATGCCCATGTCACATAATAGCCATTGCCCTGCATATAGCCTTCCTCACGCTTGTCAGCTCCCACAATGTGGGCGATTTCCTTGGCTACGCTTGGTTTCTCTGCGATGATTGTCTTCATTGTCTGTTGTTTTTGTGACATCCGCAACCGTGGGATAGACGGTTGCAGATGTCGGTTGTTATGATGGATGATTAACTCTGTAGATCAAGTGGCGGCAACTACATCTTCACGCTTCTTGCCTTTCTCTTTGGCTTCTGTTCCTCGGCGTTCTGTTCCTTCTGCTGCTTTTCGTTCTTTGGCGCAGACTGTCCCGGACTCAGCGGCTCCTTGGTGTGCTTGGTCGCCTCCTGGGTCTTGCCCTGCTCGTTGACGGCGACTTGTACCTTGTTCTCGTTGGTAGGAATCTGTTCCTTTGCCTGTTTGATGTCTGGATTGTTGCGGTAGGAACGTGGCTGCATCTTGTCGAAATCGAACTTCACGTAGGCGGTATAGGTACCGCTGCCGTTCTTGTTGGGCACTTCCTTGATCTCGATGGTCTTGCCTGCCACATAGTCGTCCTTCTGCTGCTCGGTCAGTTCCTTCTTGAAATAGGTGTTGAGTCGGCGGATGGTCCCATCCTCATTGAGCCAGTGGTTGGGATCTTGCTGCTTCTTCTGACCACCCGCATCACCTTCTGTATTCTGCTCCTGCTTGTCAGCGGTCTGCTTCTTGTCTCCATTCTGTTTCTGACCTTGCGCCTGTCTTGTGCTGCCAGGCACGAACTCCACGCCACGCTGTTCCACATTCACCTGCAGCAGCGGTGTAAACTTGCGCCCGTTGGCAAGCTCAATCTCCTTGCGAAGCGGAATACCTGAATAGAGCACTCTCTTGTCGTCCTTGGTAATAGGTGTCTTGCCGATGGTATCGGGTATGCGCACCTTGTTGGTCGGGATGTCAACAATCTCATTGGTGAGACGGTCGATACTGATGAAATGAGGACGCAGCTCACCTGTATTCTTGTCGGGGAAATCCACAACCTTTCCGAGGTTGCCGTTCTGCAACAGGTTCTTCTTGTCCTCTGGAGTGAAGGTATAGCCTTTGTAAGCGACATCGAGTTTAGGCTCGTTACGCACAAAATGCGGCACGAGTTGCAACTGGTCGTTATCGTCCTTGCGGAATGACAGACGGGCCTGTATCTCTATCTGTTCACCGCCGAAGGTCGGCTTCACAATCACAAGCCCCGTCTTGCCGTAGTTGAGCAGGGCTTTCATATCCTTCTCATTCATACTGTTGAAGTCTATGCCATATTTGGCACCAAGTTCCTGCAGGTTCACATCGTTACCACTAATGAGGTTCTGCTTTACACCCGGAGCGGTCTGTGCCTGCTGTTCGGTTGCGGTCTGTTCTGGTTTCTGTTCCATGTCGTTCTCTTTTTCGTTGGTTTGTTCAGATGATACATTCTCTTTTTCTGTGTTAGCTTGCGTCTTGGACGCATCGTCCGATGATGCGGTTTCTTTCGCCTGACCTTCCGATTGCTTTGCCTCTTTCTCATAATTGGAGGTGTCAACCTTGTGGGCGGAAAGAATCTCCTTGTTAGCCTCCGGATCTTTCAGCAACTCCTTCATCACGCCAAGCAGGTTTTCCACCTGGTCTGCCGCTATGCGGTAGAATCCGAATCGGCTTGGCTCCTTGCACTGGCGGAAGAAGTTTCTAAAGAAACTGTCCATCAGGTCACTGTTGCGGTCAAAACGCAGGAAGTCGGACGTGTTCTCCGCCTTGGCGGGCGCTCGCTTCGGTGTGCCGTCTCTGCTGAGTCCGGCGACGACGCTGATCTCGCCCGTCTTCTCGTCACGGACTACCAGCACGTCCTGTTCATCACTCTTTTTCTTTTGTACCATAATTGTAAATTTTTAATGGTGAATACTTTTGTTATTTGAATTTCTGATGAATGCGAGTCAAGTAATGCTCCACATTCTCTTTCTTGAATTCTTTTACATTATTCTCTACAAACTGCATCACATCCTCTTCCGTGTAGTAGGTTTTCTGCCCCAAACGCTTGTAGGGAAGCACTCCCAGACTGCGATAGCGTTGAAGGGAACGAGGGGATATTTGAAATAAGAGGCAGAGGTCTTGGTTGTCGAGCAATTTTTCATTGATGGCAGAACTTCCTTTTTGCTCCGTCTCTCGTTCATGTCTCAACATCAGCATGTCGTAGATGCCGTCTATCTTTTTGTGTAGGTCATGGAGATATAACTCCAGTTTTCTCAATGTTCCATCTTCCATGCTCATGTTTCCTTTGCTATTGTTCGTTCCTCAACCATTCTTTCAATGGCTTCAACTTGGTATCGGCATTGATTACCAATTTTAATAAAATCAATGCGGTTCTCTGAGCGCATTCGCTGCAAGGTGCGCTTGCTCACACCAAGCATCTTGGCTGCATCGTCATTGGTCAACATCGGCTTCAATCCCTTACCCGTCAGGTTCTCTTGAAATGCCATTTTTGCCAATCGCACGTACTGGACTATTTCTGTCAACTGTTCTGTCAGCTTTTTGAAGGCTGCACTTTCCATTGTTATTACTTCCATTCTAATTCCGTTTGAAATGTTATATAATTCGTTGTTTTTATTTCTCGGCGGCAAAATTAACCATTTGCGAAATACCCGTTTAACAACTCATTAATGACCCACGTATAATTTTCTTGATTTTTCTTGCCAAGCGGTCGGCAAACCCCAGAAAAGCACTGCCACAGTTATTCATTTTCATTGTTTTTCTACATACACACATTAACTTTGCACCCGAATTTGTTGAACCAATAAAACAGAGAATATGGAAGTAGTAACAATGGAAAAGAAGGCATTCGACTTGATGATGGCAAGATACGATGCCTTGGTAAAGAAAGTTGAGTTGCTGAAGCATAAGGCTAACGGCAAGCGTCTGAACAAATGGCTTACAGGTCAAGAGGTCTGCCAGCAACTTCGCATCAGCCAGCGCACCTTACAAAAACTTCGTGACCGCCGTTTCTTGGGGCATACCCAGATAGGTCGCCAATTCTATTACTGCCCCGAAGAGGTCAAAGCCATCGTTCCGCTTATCGCCAGAATCAAATCGGTATAGCATAAAGCCAAACTCGCCCAAGGCAAAGCCGAAAACTTCACCCTGGGCGAGCCAACACATTTTATATTCACCACTTAATCCAAATTGTAAACAATGAACATGAACCAACTTCTTACGCATGAGAGCAAGTCGATAGACACCGCCATGCAATCCTTGAAGAAAGCCAACAACTGGCTATCCTCATTCATCGAGTCCTACAGCCCACCTTTGGACGGGGAGCGATACCTCACCGACAAGGAACTCTCCGAGCATTTGAAGCTTAGTCGCCGCACCTTGCAGGAATATCGCAAACAAGGCATCTTGCCCTACATTATATTATGTGGCAAGACCCTCTATCCGGAATCCGAGATACAAGCACTTCTCACTGGTAATTACCGCAAGCCGATAATCGACGGCACTGTTTCACAAGGGGAGGGTACTGCTTCATAATAGCAAAACAAAAATAGCGTACAGGGTACAACGACTAAAATCGTTCTCTCTGTACGCTATTATATTATAAAGGTGTAGGAATCTTATTAAAAAGATGAGAAATTCTAACTTGCACCTCTTGGCATCGTTCCGTTCATCACAATAATCATCGGATACTCGTGTTTTACTTGCTCTGCTTGGCAATCCTTGCGGTTCACAACCTTACTGATAAGCCATTGTCTGAACAACAAGGCTTGGTATGTATCCATTTGAAGTGCTATGGCGATAATCACTTCCATATCATAGACATGCGCAGAATATCCATTTTCAAGTTTGACGTATTGCGAATGCTGGAAATCTTTCAGCACACTTTGTTTCCAAATGCGCTTGATGGTATTCTTCACTGCTGTCCCTGTTACATTCAACAGTTCGGCAATCTCCCAAACTGTCATCCACACCTCACCATGATGTGGGGCGTAGATGACCATATCTTCTTGTATTGTTATCACTTGTCGTTTCATACTCTGCCATTTATAGTGTTAGTATTATCGTTGCAAACATTTCCAAACGTGAATTCCTCAATGTTATTAATCTGCTGAGACAACTTTTCCACGTCTTTGCTCAATTTTTCCTTGGTAATCTTGGCATACACCTGGGTTGTCTTTATGTTCTTGTGACCAAGCATTGAACTCACGGTTTCTATTGAAACTCCGTTGGAGAGGCAAACCGAGGTTGCGAACGAATGACGGCTCATGTGCCAGGACAGCGGCTTGGTGATGCCGCATTTCTTGCCCAGTCTTTTGAGCGAATCCATACAACTTTTGTAGTTGGGTACTGGAAATACCCTACCGTCTTCACACAATCCACGGTATTTTTCCATAATCTGCTTGGGATAGTCAAGCAACTTGATGTCGGCTTCAGTTCCCGTCTTCTGTCGATGGATTATTATCCACTCGCCATCGTCAAAGAACGTTTTGATGTTCTCTTCCTTCAGGTTATAAAGATCTATGAAGGCGAGACCAGTGAAACAACAGAACAGAAACAAATCACGTACCATGCTCATCTTCTTTCGGGTGATTGGTATTTCCATGAGCAAGCGAATCTCTTCTTTTGTCAAGAACTCCCTTGTCGTCTCTTCTTCCTTGTACTCATATCGTCTGAAAGGGTCTTTTACAAGCCACTCATTATCTATGGCGCGGAATACCATTGCACGGAGATTGCGGACAAACACCATCGCAGAGTTTATCTTCAAGTGCTTTTCGGTTCTGAGAAAAGTCTCGTAGTCCGTGATAAAAGGCAGCGACAACTCTTTCAGGGCAATATCCTTCACATGGTAATGCGATTGCAAGAACTCACCGACATAGGCGCATCCTATTCTGTATCTTGTGAATGAGCTCAAAGACTTTATGCCAGCCTTATATTGCTTTTCCATTTCATCACGGCTTTGGAAATAGACTTTCATCAGTGTATGGCAACGATACTCCAAACCAAGAAAGGCATTCTTCACCTTGTCGGCAGTGACGAAGTTGTCCCTGTCCATAATCTCCTGATAATGCTTACTGATACTCACGCGCATCTTGTCCAATTTGCGGTTCACCTCCAAAGCCTGCATACTCTTACCTATCATGCGTCCGCCCTTGGTGTCCCACAAATCTGGATTGGCAGTTGTCTTGCAACTGAACTGCGCCTGTGTTCCGTCCACTGTGATACGTCCCATAACTGGAACAGTACCATCTTTCTTTACTACCTGTCTTTTGAGGTAGAAGATAATTGAAAATGTACTCTTCATAACGTCATTCTTTTTTGCGTTCAAAATTAATACATGAAGAGTCTTTTCTTGCTACGCATTTCACGGCAGAACACGGCAAATTTGGTTCGTAACCAAAAATCTTACGTTACTCATCAGTAACTCACTATAAATCAGAGTGTTCAAATTCAATTCGTAACCTTCCTTATTCTTCCGAACCTCAACATTCCCCATTTGGGGTATAGGTTACGGATAGGTAACGTTCCTCTGTCTCAACTTGTCGTATTCCCGTCTTCGTCTGTCCTCGCCACTTTTAACCAAAATGAGGAAAGTAACTGATAACCAGTAAACTTTCCTCATTCTTCTCTCAAACACTTTTTATATGTACTTTCCCTTAAGGAAATACTTTATTTCATCCTGTGAAACGAACCGACACGTCTCGTGCCTGCTTTCGTCCATCTGCAAAGGATTTTGCTTTACTCGTAAATGAATTCGGTTACTTCTGCATAATGATTAGCAGAAAAACGTGATAGATAACCCCAAATCGTGAGGGATAGCGTGATGGATATTGTAAACTTTTTGTTAATCTATCACGCTAAGTAAAAGAGACAACAGCCTTATTATCAAATAGTTAAAGTTTTGGAAAATAGAAAACGTGATGGATGTGAGGGATAAAGGCCGATCTTAAACTAAAAAATGAGGGTGTAATATGGACTTATGACCCACCCTCTCGATAGACAGCCCTTGTATCTGCACAAGATACAAGAAAAATACATGAAAAGCATAAAAAATGTATTCAAAAGTTTTGTGGTTTCGATAAATCTTTCTATATTTGCACCGATTCTTAGTGTTGGTGCAGTTTAAAGTTGCAATGATTATGACCAATCATGCGTATGTCATACGACAGACTGGTTCACGCTTTTTTGTATTTTGGCTCTTGGAGTAATGATGCTTTTTTAATAACTTAATAAAAAACTAACTATGAACAAGAAAGTATTTAGTTTATGCCTTGGAGCAGTCTTGCTTCTTTTGGCATCATGTAGTGGAGGTTATTCCTCTAAAGAGATTGATGGTGTGGAGTTTACAGGTGAAGGCGTGTTTGGTGATGTGCCTTACATTTGTATGGATTTTCTGAAAGAGTTTAATGAGTCTTTTAAAGCAAAAGTTTTAGACGGTAGTGTGACAGAGGCAGAAAGAGAAGAACTTAGAGAGGATTGCCGTAGCCGATATGAAGAAATCAAGAAGAAAGAAATCGTAAATGTACCGTTTGAACTTCATATCAATGGTAAGGTAGTGCTCAACAGCGAATTAAAGCTTAAATTGAAGGATTACGACCCAATAATTTCCGAATGTTACGCTTTTTATACTGTGGAATATCCTAAAGAGTATCATAGCTTGGTAACCAGAGATCAGGTGCTTTATACTTTGTTGTTAGATAAAGATAATCAAATTTTGTTAGTTTATAACGGGTCTCTTGTAAGAATTGATATTGGAAAATCTGACCCTTATGTCAAACCTTTTAATTGGGATGCCCTTTTGAAAGATAATCAGGCACGCGATCGTATGGTAAAAGTCCTTTTTGTGGATGAGGATGAGTATGTAAAACTTATGAACAAGCAAGGCTTGGAGGCAAGTAAAAAGGCTGATGCTGGAATTGGATGCCTTTCTGCATTCGACTTGAAGGGTAATGTAAAGATATGCTTGGAAAAGAACGAGATGGGCGAAAGCCGTAAGTTGGAGTTTGACAATATGGGTAAGTTGATTAAGTGTGATGGCAATCCTGCGCAGAACATCTATTCCAAGATGAAGTTTGATGACAATGGCCGTTTGGTCTCGGCTGTACGTGAAGAAAATTATAGTATAATAGAAACTACGTACGAATATGATTCTAAAACTGGTCATCTGATAAAGCAGAAAGATGTAGACCCAGAAGGTCAGATGGTAACTACTTATACATACGATGGGAATGGCTTGGTTACCAAGAAACAGGAAGTAGGAGAGTTTACGGAAATGGGGGCAGAAGAGCCTATGAAACTGAATCGCACCTCGATATACACTTATCCTTCAATAGATGACCAAGGCAACTGGACTAAACGACAGGTTGAGAGCGAAGGGGCGATGATAACTGAGGTTAGAAGCATTAGTTACTTTTAGATTAATCCTGCAAGCGCAAGTTAAAGTAAATTCTACTTATATCAGATGTTGTGATGAAAACCATTGTTTGATAGAAACATAGGAAGATTTTTGTATAATTCATTAAAATATGATATAATGAAGAGATATTTGTTGCTAACTATATTTGCAGTTCTCGCCTTGTTCCCGAGTAAGGCTCAGTATTCCTTGTCTTATAAATTTCACAATGGAGTAACCTTCAACTATGCCCGGAAAGATTATGACTATAGGTTGGGAATAAAGTTTCATGGAATAAAGGAATCGCAATATCCGAAGGTGGACTATAAGATGGTTCTGAAGATATGGAACGACCCAGATATGAAGAACCTGTTCTTCTCTGATGTCTATACTTTTCCGGCTATGCCTGATACCACTACTTTGTTGATTCATTATGAGGATATGGAGGCTAGTATGAGAAAATATTATGGTGCCAACTATTACGGTCCCGTCAAACTGTATTATAGCTTGGATGTTTATAAGGGAGAAACTAATGCCGACACAGATGATAAGTATCCTAAGGTAAATATAGATGGAAAGGCTTTTAGAAGTAAATACCACTTCTCCCCTAAAACTGATAAGCGGGAAGAGGCATTTAGTTTTAAGTATTGGTATGTCTTTCCTATGACGCATCATACTCCTCCTACATTGACGGTTTCTTATACTCCTTTCTTGCCAAAAATTGGAAATGAAAATGGTTTTGAGGATTTTGAAAGTCCTACAAGCTTGCAAAACTTTACGGTAAGTGTGAACTTGTATCGTGATAAGGATAGAAAATATCCAGTCAAATTCTATCTGTATTCCAAGCAGAAGAGCGTAGGCGCTCTTCCTGAGGTAGGGGTAGATAAGCCCGATGATAATTGCTTAGCTCCTGGCGAAACAGTCTTTGAAACATCGAGTATAGAGAGGAAATGTCAGAATTGGAATCGTTTTTTTCTTGTCAGAATGGCTGATGGTTTTCTTAATCACGTAGGTAATAGAGAGGCTTTACTGGCTGGTAAGAATGTTGGTGATAGAGATACGATTTATTTCTTTACGGATATATATAATGAAAAAGGAGAATGCATTAATTTCTGTGAATATCCCTTATTGTATTGGCATGTTGTTACTGCAATGAACAAGGAAAGTGCCTGTTGGCATGTTTGGAAAAGATTGCCTAATGAAGAGGCTAATGGTGGCATTCATGTCGGGAAATGCTTGTTGAGGCATGCTTATTTTTCAAAGTGGAAATGCAGGAAATGTCAAAAAGAAAAGAAGTCTAAGAAGGCCATACCTTATGGACGCATTTACCGAGATCCGAATTGTAAAGATAAAGACGAGAGCGTTTCTCCGACAGAAACCGAAAATTCAGAGTCTTCATTCATCGGCTATGAGGAAGATCAAGAAGAGAAAGAACTTGCGCCTGTCAACGGCATAGAAGTCAAGGAACTGGTAAAGAAACTTTATGAGGTAAATTATGAATCGGGAGATCGTAGATATCTTGGTGAGCATAGCAATATCTTGTGGTATGGTGCCCCTGCTCCTTGTCCACATCATGACATGAAGAAGGTTTCAGGTATAATGAGCAAGTGCTCTAAGTGTGGCATTGTAGATTATAGCGATACTTATATAGATAGGTATGAAATTCTAGATGCAGATGCTTGCGAAAAAACACTTACCTTGGATGTAAACGGTGTGAAATTGACAATGCAGAGATACCTGAATGAAACAGGCGATGCGATGTATGTTGCCGAAACTGAAACGACAGAGGGATTGTGGGCTGCGGTTTATCCAAATAATTGGTATCAATGGAAAAAGGACAGCGACTTTCCTGCAGCTCAACTTCCTTTCGAAAGTGTCATGATGTTCGTCAATACGCTTAACCATTATGCAGAGGTTAAAAAATGGCCGTTGCGTTTTAAAATACCTAATATTGCAGAATGGCATGAGGTTTATAGCGGGGGGAATAATGATAAACGTAAAATGGGATGGACGGCAGACAACAGTTTCAACGTTTTGCACCCTATAAAAAGTTATCCTAAGGCTGTTCCTGATGAGAATGGTTTGTATGATATGTATGGTGGCGTAGCAGAGATGTGTGCTGATTGGAGGAAGGTGACGGAGGATAAAGCCAAACAGTATGAGGCTCTAGACCCACGTGCATTGATAACGAAAAATGTTGAGATGTCTGTTGCTGGTATGGGGTATATGGATGCCACCTCTGATATGGAGGGTGATGAAGAGCGATGGATAGATTTAAGTGTAGGTGACTCGAATGTAGGCTTCCGCCTCTTTGCGACTCCTTTGAAGAAATATTAACTTTAAAATAGAAACGATATGAAGACAAAGAATTTTTTGAAAACGTTAATGGCTTTATTGTTTACAGTATTGCCAAGTATTGTTAGTGCACAGGGAGATTTAGCTCTGTTTGACCTGAAGGGCAAGGTAAAGCAATGTACATGGGTGAATCATAAGGCAGGTTGTTTGCAGAAAGGATTTTCTAAAACTGCGAATAAGGAGGTTATTACTTTCTCTCAAGCTGGGCGTTGCCAGAAATGGAACGATATTCTGTTTGCAGCGCAAGGTAGAAGTGGAAACGCTCTTCACAATGAAATAAAACGAGATGCAAAGGGAAGAACTGTTTATGGCTCGTTGTATAATGGCTTCTATGCGCCAGGTTCGGGTGAAGAGACTTTCGGGTATGATGCCAAGGGCAAACTGGCTAAGTTCACGTATGAGGATGCTGGTGCGATGGTGGAAACTACATTCGAGTATGATGCCGAAGGCAAAATGTCTTCTTCAATTTCTTCTATAGAGGACATGATGGAAGATAATACTTCTAAAATCACCGTAACTTATCAAGTGCAGAATACGGATGCCAAGGGTAATTGGACCAAGCGTTTGGCAAAACCTTCGGCAGGTGCATCATGGATAGAGTTCAGAACCATTGTTTATTATCAATAACATTCACTCATTTAAAAGCATTCAATTATGAAACAGATGATGTTTTCTAAATCCTTTGCTGCTAAGATAGCAACGATGGCATTGTTCTTGGGGATGGCGCAAGGCGTCTCTGCACAACAGTTTACTGCAAAGATTCCTGCGACTAACCGTTTTGTCAAAATAACCTCCGATGGTGTTAATGTGCGTAGATTGCCTAATGCCACGAGTGGGAAAGTGATGACTTGGAATTCGGATGGTGGCTCTATTGATACCTATACTAAGATATATTTCTCTGACACTGAGGGAAAGCTGTACCGTGCCAACTCGATGACAGGTGCTTATGTAGAGCCTTTTCATCCTGCCAAAAATAGCTATTTGCCAGTTGCTGCAAATCAGTTGGATTCTCAGAATGGGTGGTATAATGTACTTGTTACAGCTGGGGAATATGCCGGAAATCCGGGACAGGCTAATGCTAAATTTGCTTGGGTAAAGGGTGATTTCTGTAAGGTTGTGGATGTTGATCGTAATGCAGACCCATTGACTTCTCTTACTGTTCCAACAACTAAGTTCTGGGATGGAGAAAATGATAGAATGGCTTACGGACAAAAAATCCAGTTCTCTCATGTTTATCGACGTCCTGATGGAATAAAGGTTATAGCTAAGGCTGACAATGAGAACAATATGGTTGCGGTTTGCATACCTTTCATTGTCAATAACTATGTGTTGGTGGCTCGTGCCAATGTGGAAGTTGAGCTTAGACCTAATATGAAAGGTGTTTTCTCTGGTGCTCTTGTGAAACTGGAAAATGATATGGGTGATGAAGAATTGGTATTCAAGGCGTATGTGAAAAGCAAAGACAATATGTTGGGTAAAGCTGCACAGCAAATAGAATGCGCCCCTTCTATCATTCTTACCAAACTCTTGGCAGTGATGTGCCCTAATGGAGTCATCCCAACTGATGAGGTCTATTTTATGGGTAAAGATGGCAAATGTTACGAGATTAGTTACAATGCTAATGTTACGGGTGCAGGCAATGCCTTCCAAGTGAAAACTCTTTCTTTCGGTAAGTAAATATAATATCATCTTTAGCCAAACCGAGTTGAAAATCATCGGTTTGGCTAAATTATTTTTTTATTTGTTTTGTAATGAATAATATACTGAAAATCTGTTAGTTGATATACCATGTACGGCGTTTCGCCGTACATGGGTAAGTTGGCAAGATACAGGCTCGTTTCTAGATTCTGAAGGGCTTGTAATGTCCTTTGTTGGCGAAGGCGAGCATCTCCTTGTCGCCTCGGCTGTCGCCAAATGCTTCTATCTCGTATTGCGTGCGGTCAAAAGATAACGAGGGGATACCGTAGGCATTGGCGGTAGTGGTGGTCAGTGCCTCGCAGATGCGATGCACCTTTTCCTCGCCATAACAGTTGTTGCTCTTGAACTTGCCGGTAAGTCTCCCGTCAATCACTTCTATCTGGGTGCCTAAAACCCTGACTCCATCCAGGCCGCGAACTTTAAAGAACGGGCGGACCCAATTGTCGATGCTGGCACTCACGATGAAAACCTGAGCACCTGCAACCAGGGCTTCGTGTACCAGCGTAACACCTTTGGGGCGCAACAGATGCTGGTATTCTTCGGCAAAATCGCGGCAGAGCGCATCAAACTTCTCGATACGCATGCCGGCAAAAAGATGGGCAAAGATGAGTTGCTTCGCCTTCCAGTTGGGAAAAAGATGCAATTTCATCAGTACCAGGAGCGGACTGTACATCAGGAAAACCATCAGAAAACGACCGGTTCCCTTGGCATATCTGATGAATTCTAGCAGGGTATCGCTTGTTGTCAGCGTTCCGTCGAAATCGAAACAATATAATTTTTTCTTCATTTTCTTATACGATATAAATAAGGATCAGAAAGGAGAGCAACCAGGCGAGCACGATAAACTGGGTGATGCGGTCGCGCAGGATAATCTTCGTAGGGTCACCACTCTTCTGGTCTACCACAGCTATCTGGATGTATCTCAGCAAACCAACCAGCACAAAGACACTCGTAAGATAGAGATAATCAGTATGGAAATTATCAATCACCTCCGGACTCACCGTATACATGATGTAACATACCAGGGTTACGGAAGCCGTAATCGTGATAGCCTGGTTAATGAAAGTGAGGTTGTAGCGGATGGTATTCTTGCGGGGAGCCTCGCCCGTCTTCTCCATGCGCAGCACATCATCGCGGCGCTTGGCAAAACTCATGAAGAGGGTGATGAGGAAGGTCATCAGCACAATCCACTTACTGAGTACGATGCCCGTTGCTACACCACCTGCCAGCAGACGGAGTACGAAACCGAAAGCCACGATACACACATCGATGATGGCATATTGCTTGAATTTGGCGCAGTAGCCGAGATTCAGAAACCAATAGAAGATGATGATTCCCATCGTCTCCCATGATCCGAGCAGGCTGCATATACCCATAGAAAGGGCAAACATCAGGAACATCAGTCCGTATGCCTGTTTGATGCTGACCGCTCCCGATGCTATCGGACGATGGCACTTGACAGGGTGGCGGCGGTCGGCCTCCACATCATAGATATCGTTGAAACAATAGATGCTCGATGCGGCAAAACTGTAGGCGAAGAAAGTAATCAGACCCGCCAGCAGAGCATCTGTATGCAACAGGGCGCCGCCAAAGAACAGCGGTAAGAAGATAAAGCCATTCTTGATCCATTGCTTCGGGCGAACCAGTCGCAGCAGCGCTGCAAAACCTTTACAGTCTTCCAATTTATTCTCGTTCATAAAACTCCAATTTTCTTAATAAATAAACTCCTTTTTACTTGATAAACTTAGCTAACTCTTTAGAAATCCATCCGGCTATCTTGCTCAGAACCCATGCTGCAGGCAGGGTGATGCCTATGCAGATGAAGAAGGTAGGCCAATAGCCTAAATGATATGGTTCAATGTATTTCAGCACGAAGTGGATATGTAGCAGATAACACTCCAGACTCAGCGCTCCCACAAACATGAAACCCTTGTTAAACCAGCTCGGTGTGCGGCGGAAGATGCGGTTCAGCAGCAGGATGCTGGTGATGGTGAGTGGGATATAGAGCATGCGTTCCAGGAAGAGCGGAAACATGCCATGCTTCTCCTGTTCCAGGAAGATGCTCGCCAGCAGCGTCATCAGGAACATGAGCCATATCATCCATATCGAAGTGCCGTCGAGCGTCTGTTTCTGTCTGACCATCTCACCCATGTTGATGCCGATGAAGAAGATAGGCACGCGGCTCCAGAAAATCTCCAGATGTCCTACAGCCTGATGTATCGGGGTAACATATTGTACCAGGATGCACCACATAATCATCACCACCGGCAGCCAGCGGTAGATAGGATGGCGCCTGATGAGTTCCATATAGGCAGGGGCAAAGAGATAGAGCATCATCGTAGCCGGGATGTACCAGAAGTTGAGCTCATCATGCAGCCAGAACCCCCAGTTGATGGTTATCTCGCCAAAGAGATAGATCCAGTTCCAGGTGCTTCCGCCCTGGAAAGTCGGGATATAGAAGAGGCAGGCGATGATGAGCCAGGTAGGGTAGATGCGCAGATAACGGCGGATGAAGAAATGTTTGGCAGAAGAATTCTTCATCCACGAGAACCAGAGACCTATTCCGCTGAGAAAGAGGAACATGTCTACACCGACATTGCCCATTCTGCGAAGCCCGAAAAAGGCATCTTCTCTAGGCAATGCCACATGAAAGAGGATGATGAACAGCATGGCTGCTCCCATCAACTCGCCGCGAAACCGGCTGATATTCGCCAGTTCTATATCTTTTATCTTCATGATTTTCTTTTAATATTTCGGGTTTGGAATCTTCTTCATCAGTTGGGTGAAGAGCCAAGCCAGGCAGATGCTCGATATGATGTAGAGGAGCAGGCCGGCATAGATGTCGCCCTGACGGCTGATAGGGATGAATATCTTGCGGGTGATAGGGTGGCATATGAAGAGAGCGGCTGATATGCTGCCCATCCACTCTAATACCTTGTAAATACCTGATAACCAGCTGATGTTCTGAAGAAGGTCGGCTACCAATACGCTCAGCAGACAGAAGAAGAACGGCACGAAGGTCCAGCCAACCATGCTGACGCTCAGACTGTAGATAAGTGACAGACAGAAGATGCAGCCAAAGAAGTTGGTGATAGGCGAATGGAAGGTCATCAGAATCTTCTCGCCATAGCGGGCATAGAGGATGCCCAGACCGAATGGCAACATGCCGCCCATAAAGTTGTAGCGGTAGCGGTTCATCACTTCACTCTCCGGATTGTCAAAGCCCAGGAGGAGCTGGATGACGATGCAGATGGCCATCAATCCTACGGTCCATCCCCAATGGCGGCGATAGAGCAGCAGTCGATAGACGATGTAGAGTTGCAGCATTAGACCGAAGAACCAGTACGGACCCGGCCAGATGATGTTATCCGGATTTGGCAATACATTATTGAACATGCCCAGCATCGCAACGATGTCGAGCGCTGCATAGTGGTGAGAGCCCGGCGTGATAAGGTCGAGCATCGTGAATGCCACGAAACCTGCTATCATCATCTTGAAGAGCTTCAGATAGTGATAGCGGATAAAGTGGAGCGGTTCGCGCCAGTTGATGCTTCCTGTAAGCTTCTTGCCCGAGATGCTGTACATTCTGGTCTGCTGTTCAGTAGAGAGATGAGGTTTAGCCTCATATTTCATCACCAGTCCGTAAGCACTCAGGAAGAGGAATACGGGCACACCATAATGACCGAAGAACGAGAGCAGGTGTACAGGCAGGTTGAGGTCCATGCTGACCATTACCTGGTTCAGCCAGTCAACATTGTGCTGGAAGTATTGATACTCGTTCTCCTTGACGATAGGTCCCAGCCAATGGCAGTAGTTATGCAAGAAGATGCCGATGATGGCGAGTCCTCTCAGGGCATTGCATGCCGGGCGTGATAGAATAGCACTATTCATAATCAGTTTCTCCTTTCTTTCTTTTTTACCTTTTTACTTTCTTCCTTTTTTATCTTTTCCAGATGCGCATCACGAAGTTTGTCGTAATCGGCAGAGTTTTTGAGGATACGTGGCCGCATCTCGTCATATTTCGGACTCAGGATGTTATATTCCTCCTTATAGGTAGGTGTCTCAATGCCAGCCAGATACAGCAGGAGATGAGGCAGGGCATCGGTCATGAAGCGCTTGTCCTTAGCCTTGCGTATCTGGCGGTAGATATCGCGGTGGTTCCTGATATATTTTGGCGAACAGTATATCCAGAACGGAATTTCAAACTCATAGTGAGCCAGCGGCCAGTCGATTTCTGCAGAGTGGTTACGGCAGATGAAGCCACGGTTCTCTTCGTAGCATTCCTCGCCATGGTCGGGCACGTAGATGACGATGGCATCCTGCTTCTGGAACCGCTTCACAATCTGGGCTACGATAGAGTCGTTGTAGAGGGTGGCATTATCGTAATGACTCAGCATCTTGCGCTGGGCATCGGTCAGTTCAGGGCGCTTGTCTTCATAACTGCTTGCCCAGAAGCGGGCTTGCTTCGTGCGGTAGCGCAGCTTATAGTTTACATGCTGTCCCATCAGGTGGAAGATGGTGAGGTTGTGCTCCTTCTGGAAGTTCTTCAGACTGTCATCATAATCCTTCAGCAATCCGTCGTCCAGGTCGTGGAGTTGGGTGTTGCGATGGTCAAACTGAAGTTTGCTCAGTTCCGGGTTGTTCAGGAAGAAACCGCCGCTGAAGTCGTAAACCGCCTCCTTTGCCTGTGGCAGGAATTCGTTGGTGATGAAGGTTACGTTGTAGCCTGCCTTTCGGAACACTTCAGGGAAGAGCGGATAGTCGCACCATTCGCCTTTCTCGCCTACCACATGGGTAGAGAGCATGTTCTTGAAAACGAAACTGGTCAGGTTCCAGCAGGTTACCACATCGGTAAACTTGGTGAGCTTGCGCGATTTCTCCAAGGCTACCTGCTGTGGAGTGGTATCCATGAAATAGCCGTACTGCTGGGAATGATGGCGGCCGAAGCTTTCGCCGATAATCAGTACGATGTTTGGCGAACGGTAGCTGCAGCTGTCAACCTTTACCTCGTGGGCAGCATGAATGAGTTGGGTAATCTGATGCGCAGCCAGCTGGTTGGCATAGATACTGAATTGGAGTCGGTAGATTGGCAGATAGAGTACAGCATGATCCTTCTCAGTCAGGATATGCTCTACTTCGCCTATCGTTCTACCATTCATGAGTTTATGGTAAGCCATCTTGTTGTGCCAGGAGGTACAGCATCCTGTGATGAGGATGATGAGGCATAGGATTCCGAAGCTGGCAGGCATGGCTGCAGTCATGCGGGGGATAGCCATTAGCCGTTTCTTGACTGAAGCCAACTCCAGAACGGTAATGATGAAAACGTATAGCTTGATGAGTTGCTTGCGGAAAATGGCGATGAGAATCTGGATGAGAGCCAGAAGCAGAATCCAGCCCACACTACTGAAGAGAACCTCGGCAGAGATGAGGGCTGAGAGGAAACTGCTAGCCTCCGAACTGTTGGTCTCGCCCACCAGCATCAGCATAGAAGGGTTGAGCGTAGAGCCGAAATTCACGTAGCAATAGGTGTCGGCGGCAGCTGTACTATATAATATAAGGTATAGTACGGCACGCAGACCCCAGCGCACCTTCTTGGGGAAGATGGCGACAACGGCACACACAACATAGAGGTCGACAAAGAGTTCCAAGAACAGGTTGTCGTATAAAGTCCCCTTGGCTGGTGTAGTCACGATAGAACTGATCATGCCCAGCAGGTACATGAACACAAAGAAGTTGGCATTTCTGCGAATCGGCGCAGAAGCCACGTTCAGACACTTCTTAATGATTTCTTTCCAACTCATTTTTTGCTATTTGTTGTTTAAATATGATTTAAAGCGGTTTCGGAGAGAGGGATGCCTAGAGCTGCCTGTAGTTTCTGACAGCCAGTTGTTCGATGCATTCCGGCACCATTCCCCTGATGCTTTCCTCTTCTTTGATACGCTTTCTGATTTCCGTGCTGCTGATGTTGAGCAGTGGAGTTTCTACGATGGTAACACCTTCAGGCACATTGCCAATGCTGGCTCCCTGACGCGGATAAACCACGATGGGATAGTGGGCTAGGATGTCGTCGTGGTGGTACCACTTGTCGAAAGCAGCCCAGTTGTCGCCACCAATCAGCAGGGTGAACTCGTTTTCGGGGTAATCCTTGCTGATGGCTTGCAGCGTGTGCCAGGTATAAGATGGCTTAGGCAGGCGGAACTCATAGTCGCATGCCTTCAGTTGTGGCTCGTGCTCCAGCGCTTTCTCTACCATTTCCAGGCGCAGCTGGTCGTCGAGCAAGTCGGTAGCGGTCTTCTTGAATGGGTTCATGGGCGAAACCATGAACCACACCTCATCCAGGCAGGCCTTCTCGCAAAGACTTTTCGCCAATGCAATGTGGCCCGTATGGATGGGGTTGAAGCTACCGCCAAAGATTCCTACCTTCTTCATTTCTTACTCTGCGTCTAGGAAGGCCTTGACGAGCTGATAAACCTCTTGCTGAGCCTTCTCCAAGTCATCGTTTACGACCACGTGGTCAAACTGAGGGGCAAAGGTCAACTCATAGCTTGCCTTGGCAAGGCGCTGCTCGATAACCTCAGGCGCATCAGTATTTCTGCCTACCAGACGGCGGCGTAATTCCTCTACCGAAGGTGGCTGGACAAAGATGCTCAAGGCACGTTCGCCATAAAACTTCTTGATGTTTACGCCACCCTTCACGTCAACATCGAAAATCACCGACTCGCCCTTGGCAAGCTGGTTTTCTACCTGTGACTTCAGGGTGCCGTAGAATCTGTCCTGGTAAACCTCCTCGTACTCCAGGAACTCGTCAGCCTCAATCATAGCCTTGAATTCCTCTGGAGAGAGGAAGAAATACTCTACACCATTCTGTTCTGTACCGCGAGGAGCACGAGAGGTACAGCTGATAGAGAAAGCCAGCTTCAATTCCGGGTGCTCTTTCATCAGCCAGTTTACTATTGTGCTCTTACCGCTGCCCGATGGGGCGCTGAAAATTAACAATCCGTTCTTCATTTTTTATTCTTCTTTTCTTTATTTGCTGTTTGATAGGGGGATTTGGGACTGGTTAGGGGGACAGGCGATGGAATCGCCTGGAACGGGGGCGAGAGGGAGAGAGGGGACTGCCTCTTGTTTAAAGGGCATTCCGCTTTAGAGGGCATTCAGCACCTGCTCCTTGATCTGCTCCAGTTCGTCCTTCATCTTCACCACGATGTTCTGCATTTCAGCCTGGTTGCTCTTAGAGCCGGTGGTGTTGATTTCGCGTCCCATTTCCTGTGCGATGAAACCGAGTTTCTTTCCTACACCATGACCTTCCTCATTCATGGTCTCGCGGAAATACTTCAGGTGGTTGGCAAGGCGCTGCTTCTCCTCGCTGATGTCGAGCTTCTCGATGTAGTAGATGAGTTCCTGCTCCAGGCGGTTCTTGTCGTAATCCACATTCGGAATCTGCTGCAGCCCGTTAACGATGTTCTGTCTGATCTTCTCCACGCGAGCCTTCTCGTATGGCTCGATGCTGGCAAGGAGAGTCTGGATGTTATCCACCTTCTCAGTAAATTTCTTCTGGAGAGCGGCTCCTTCCTGCTTGCGGAAGGCAACGAGATGGTTCACAGCCTCGCAAATTGCATTTTTTGCCACTTCCCACTCCTCATCGCTCAATTCTTCCACATCCGTCTTCGTTGTTACATCAGGAAGACGCAACAGAGTGCTGTACCAGTCGGTTGGCTCAGGAATGCCTGTTTCAGCCGAAATCTTCTTGATTTGCTGGTAATAATTCTGTACAAGCGCCGCGTTGATAGGAGTGGCATCTGTGGTAGCATCCTTATCAATCCAGATGGCGAAGTCAACCTTGCCTCTTTCCAGATTTTTAGAGATATACTGACGGATTTCCATCTCCTTCTCTCTATAGAGCGGAGCAATACGAGTAGAGAGGTCAAGAGTCTTGCTATTTAATGACTTTATCTCTACATTAATCTTCTTTGTTTTAAAGGCCGCGGTAGCTTTTCCGAAGCCTGTCATTGACTGTATCATATAATCTTTCGCGTTAAATTTCTGCAAAAGTACAAAAAAAAGCGAGAAAATGAGTATATTTGCACCTTAATTTAAAAATATATTTTTTAATTATGTCGTGTATATTGAATATTGAGACGAGTACGGACGTGTGCTCAGTGGCAATTAGTGATAGTGGACAGGTGATTTTCAACCAGGAAGATCACACAGGTCCTAACCATGCTGTTAAGTTGGGTGTGTTTGTGGATGAGGCTCTTGATTTCCTCGATTCTCATGGTCTTCCGCTGGAGGCTGTGGCGGTAAGTTGTGGTCCGGGTTCCTATACCGGATTGCGTATCGGTGTGAGTATGGCGAAGGGCATCTGTTATGGTCGCGGTGTGAAACTTATCGCTGTTCCAACACTCGAACTGATGGCTGTGCCTGTATTGCTTGGCGAACATCCTGAGGAGGAAGACGCCCTCATCGTACCTATGCTCGACGCCCGCCGCATGGAGGTATATGCCGAAGTGCTCGACCGCGCCCTGAAGGTGGTTCGCCCTATTCAGGCAGATATTGTGGATGCTGATACCTACAAGGAATACCTGGACCAGCATCATGTATACTTCTTCGGAAATGGCGCTGCCAAGTGTATGGAGACCATCAACCATCCGAATGCTCACCTTGTAGAGGGCATTGAGCCTTTGGCAAAGAATATGGCGCCGCTGGCAGAGAAGCGTTTTGTAGAGGGCAAGTTCGAAGATGTGGCATATTTCGTGCCTTTCTATCTCAAGGATTTCGTGGCTAAGATGCCAAAGAAACTGCTCTAGAATTATTGATTATATAAAATATTGTAAGAATGAATATAGACGGATTAGACTATAATACCCAGAGAGCTAAGCTCATTCTGCCTGAGTATGGCCGTGAGATTCAGCAGATGGTAGATCATTGTCTGACGCTTGCCGACCGTGAAGAGCGACAGCGTTGTGCAGAGACCATTATTGCTGTCATGGACCGTATGTTCCCTGAGAACAGAGGGGTAGAGGACCATGAGCAGAAACTCTGGGACCAGCTTGCCATCATGAGCAATTTCCAGCTCGACATCGATTTCCCTTATGATGTATCGGATGCTGTGAAGATAGCAACCAAGCCGGAGCCTTTGCCATATCCTATGCAGCACATCCCGGTGCGCCATTATGGAGCTATGCTCTTCGAAATTTTCGAAAAGCTGAAGACCATGGAACCAAGTGAGGAGCGCGATAAACTCGTGGAGCTGACTGCCAACCAGATGCATCGCGACCTGGTAACCTGGAGCCATGGCTCCAGTGATGTAGCCAAGGTAGCTTCCGATCTGGCACGTTTTACCGATGGCAACATCCTGCTCGATCTCGATACTTTCGTTTTCGAGAAGGTTGAGGCACAGCCTAAGAATGTAAATAATAAGAAGAAAAAGTAATCCACATTATTATATATAGTAGACAAGCTTATGGAGTCTTTCATCATAGAGGGCGGTCATCCGCTCAAAGGTACTATCACACCTCAGGGCGCCAAGAACGAGGCCCTGCAGGTTATCTGTACCACAATCCTTACCGACGAGCCTGTGCGCATCACCAACGTGCCGGACATCCTGGATGTGAACAACCTGATTAAGTTGCTCCAGGAGATAGGTGTCAAGGTAACCAAGCACAGTCGTCACGACTATACATTCCAAAGTGATGAGTTGAAACTCGATTATCTCGACAGTCTGGAGTTTGTGAAGAAATGTTCTTCTCTTCGTGGTAGTGTGCTCATGATAGGTCCGCTGCTCGGTAGATGTGGCAAGGCTACCATAGCTCAGCCGGGTGGCGATAAGATAGGTCGTCGCCGTCTGGATACCCACTTCCTGGGCTTCAAGTATCTGGGAGCCAACTTCGTTCACGATGATGAGCGTAATGTTTATCAGATACAGGCAAAGAAGCTGAAGGGCTGCTATATGTTGCTCGATGAGGCTTCGGTTACCGGTACCGCCAATATCATCATGGCATCTGTATTGGCAAAGGGCACTACCACCATTTATAATGCAGCTTGCGAACCATATATCCAGCAGCTCTGCCATCTGCTCAATGCGATGGGTGCTCAGATCAGCGGCATCGCCAGCAACCTGCTCACCATCGTGGGTGTTGATAAACTGCATGGTGCCGAGCATCGCATCTTGCCGGATATGATTGAGGTAGGTTCGTTCATCGGCATGGCGGCAATGTGTGGTGAAGGTGTGCGCATCAAGAATGTGTCTGTCAAGGATTTGGGCATTATTCCTGATGCATTCCGCCGCCTGGGAGTGAAGATAAAGATAGAGGATGATGACCTTGTGATTCCAGAGCAGAAGCATTATGTCATCGATTCGTTTATTGACGGCACCATCATGACGCTTGCCGATGCCCCTTGGCCAGGACTCACTCCAGACCTTCTCTCCGTGCTCCTCGTAGTGGCTACCCAGGCTCGCGGCAGCGTTCTCTTCCATCAGAAGATGTTCGAGAGCCGCCTCTTCTTCGTGGATAAACTGATTGATATGGGTGCGCAGATTATTCTCTGTGACCCTCACCGTGCAGTGGTGGTAGGTCATGACCATAAGATCAAACTGCGTGCTGGCAGAATGACCAGTCCTGATATCCGTGCCGGTATTGCCCTGCTGATTGCTGCCATGAGTGCCAACGGTACCAGCCGCATTGCCAATATCGCCCAGATAGACCGTGGTTACGAGGATATCGAGCATCGCCTTAATGCGCTGGGTGCCAAGATAACCCGTGTCAGTGATTAATCAATGTTAAATGTTAAATGTTAAATGTTAAATGTTGAATGTTGAATGATTAGACGCGATGAAGTATATAAGATAGGCAAGTTGGGAAAACCTCATGGCGTGAAGGGCGAGATAACTTTCGCCATTACAGATGATGTTTTCGACCGTGTAGATGCCGAGTACCTGGTACTCGACATTGATGGCATCCTCGTGCCTTTCTATTTAGAGGAATATCGGTTTAAGAACGATGAGAATGTGCTCGTGAAGTTTGAGGATATCGATACCCAGGAGCAGGCACGCAACTATACCGGTTGCGAGGTCTTCTTCCCACGTCATCTCTCTGACAGTGATGAAGAGAACATGAGCTGGGCAGAAATCATCGGTTTCCACCTGGTAGATGCTGTAAGCGGCAAGGTGGTAGGAACCATTGATCATGTAGACGATTCCACCCTCAATCTTCTTTTCGAGGTAACAACCGATGCAGGTGATGAAATCCTCATCCCTGCCAGCAACGACCTCATTGAAGAGGTGAGTGCTGAAAAGAAAGAAATCAGAATGGCAATCCCCGAAGGATTGCTTGAGTTATAAAGTGAAGAAATATGAAGAAACAACAGATATGTATTCTCGGTTCTACGGGAAGTATCGGTACACAGGCGCTTGATGTCATCGAACAGCACAGTGACCTTTACGAGGTGTATTGCCTCACCGCCAACAACCGAGTGCAGGAACTTGCCGAGCAGGCTCGCAAGTTCCATCCGGCTGCTGTGGTCATAGCCAATGAGGCTCGTTACGAGGAGCTGAAGGATATGCTCAGTGATGAGCCTGATATCAAGGTTTATGCCGGTGCTCAGGCACTTTGCGATATCGTACAGGCTGAGCCTATCGATATGGTGCTGGCTTCCATGGTAGGCTTCTCGGGTCTGGAACCAACCATCCATGCCATCAAGGCGCGTAAGAAGATATGTCTTGCCAACAAGGAAACGCTGGTGGTAGCGGGTGAGCTGATTTGTAATCTTGCACAGGAATATCATGTGCCTATCCTCCCTGTTGACAGCGAGCATAGTGCCATCTTCCAGAGTCTGGTGGGTGAGGGCGACAACGAGGTAGAGAAGATTCTTCTGACCTGTTCGGGTGGTCCTTTCCGTAATTATACCCATGAGCAGTTGGAGAAGGTAACTGCTGCCGATGCCCTCAAGCATCCTACCTGGGATATGGGCGCCAAGATAACCATCGATTCGGCTTCGCTCATGAACAAGGGCTTCGAGGTGACAGAAGCTAAATGGCTCTTTGGGGTTCCGGCTGACAAGATTGAGGTGCTTATCCATCCGCAGAGCGTTGTGCATAGTGCCGTTCAGTTTGTTGATGGTGCTGTCAAGGCTCAGTTGGGTGTGCCAGATATGCGTCTGCCTATCCAGTATGCCTTCTCTTTCCCTCAGCGTCTGCATCTGAATGGCGATCGTCTCGACCTCTTCAAGACGCAGGATTTGCAGTTCTTCAAGCCTGATTATCAGAAGTTCAAGTGCCTGCAACTGGCTTTCGATGCCATCAGAAAGGGTGGTAATATGTCATGTATCGTGAATGCTGCCAACGAGATCGTGAATGCCGGCTTCCGCAAAGGTGAGTGTGGCTTCCTTCAGATGGCTGATATCATCGAAGAGACGATGGCGAAGGCTACTTTCGACAGTAATCCCGACCTCGATGTCTATCTGCAGACCGATGCTGAGGCTCGCCGCATCGCTACAGAGCTGATGCTCAAGTAATAGTTTATAGTTAATAGTTTATAGTTAATAGTTAAAATGAACGCAGGATATAGGGCTCATCATAAAGTTCAAAGTTCCAAGTTCAAAGTTTAAAGTAAATAAATGGAAGTATTTTTGATCAAAGCGTTGCAGCTGATGCTGTCGCTTTCCATCTTAGTGTTGCTCCATGAGGGCGGACACTTCTTCTTCTCCAAACTCTTTGGTGTAAGAGTGGAGAAGTTCTATCTGTTCTTCGACCCTTGGTTCCATCTCTTCGAGTTCAAGCCAAAGAATTCGGATACTACCTATGGTTTGGGATGGTTGCCGCTCGGAGGATATTGCAAGATTTCGGGTATGATAGATGAAAGTTTCGATACCGAACAGATGAAACAGCCGGAACAGCCATACGAGTTTCGCAGCAAACCGGCATGGCAGCGCCTGCTCATCATGATAGGTGGCGTGCTGGTTAACTTCGTGCTGGCTCTCTTCATCTATTCCATGATTCTGTTCCATTGGGGCGATAATTATGTGGCTACCCGCGATATGAGTTATGGTATGAAGTTCAATACCGAGGCAAAGGCATTGGGCTTCCAGGATAAGGATATTCTGGTAAGCACCAATCTGGGTGAGTTCAAAACCTTTGATGGCGATCTGTATCGTGACCTTTCTCAGGCTAAGCAGGTCAATATCATCCGTCAGGGCAAACCGGTGACGCTTAATCTGCCTGGCGATCTCGACATGCTCAGTATGATTAAGAGCAGTCCTCGCTTCGTAGATTTGTATGTGCCTCTGCAGATTGATAGTGTGATGAAGGATTCGCCTGCCAGCAAACTCGGTTTGGCAAAGGGTGATAAGATTCTTGCTATTAATAATAAAAAGGTAGTCTCTTTCAACGAATTTCAGATAGAATTGGGCAGAGTAGAGGATGTGCTTGCTTCGGCAGAGACGCCGCAGGACAGTGCCAGAGCACTTACAGCTCAGGTTACTTATCTCAAGGCTTCTGGCGATACCGTCAGGTCAAGTGTTCTCCTGAAGTCTACCGAAGAGGGTGTGAAGTTTGGTTTCTACAATCATCCTGTCATGCTCGATTATAAGATTACTCATGTCAACTATGGCTTCTTCGAGAGTTTCCCTGCCGGCATCAAATACGGCTGGAATGTCTTGGCCGGTTATGTGGGCGATATGAAGTATGTCTTCTCTAAGGAAGGTGCCAAGAGTCTGGGTGGTTTCGGTGCGCTGGGCAGTCTCTTCCCATCTGTATGGGATTGGCATGCATTCTGGCTTATGACAGCGTTCCTGAGTATCATTCTTGCCTTCATGAACATTCTTCCTATCCCTGCTCTTGATGGTGGACATGTGTTCTTCCTTCTTTATGAGATTATCACAGGTCGCAAACCGGGCGATAAGTTCATGGAGCGTGCTGAGTATATTGGTTTCGGCATACTGATTCTTCTGCTTGTTGTGGCCAATCTGAACGATGTATTGCGACTCTTCGGCATCTTGTAATGCCGGGGAATCGCGAAAATAAATGTCAAAAAAAGAGGGTGTGTCATTAATTTATGACACACCCTCTTTTTTTTGAGTTTATTCTTTATACGTATTATACGTATCTGATAATCTGTCCTACACTAACCTTCTTGTCTTTGCGGTAGCCGTTGAGTCTGCAGATCTGCTCTACAGTTACGCCACGCTTTTCAGCGATAGAATTGAGCGTTTCGCCTGGCTTCACCTTGTGGTAGAGTTTCTCGTGGCCAGCAGGCAGTTCGTTGTATCTTCCCACTTCGCCGCCGTTAACCTGCTCTCTAGTATAACCACCGTTGCCAACCTTGCCGCGGGCAGCATTGGCATCAGCTGATTCGCTTTCGTAGGTATCACGGTTAAAGCTGTAGAAGTCGCCTGTAACGTCCTGGTTGCGGAAATCGAAGAAGAGTGCTGGGTTCAGAGCCACACCACAGAGACGGGTCTCAAAGTGGAGATGCGAACCGGTACTTCTACCCGTATTACCACCCAAGCCAATCACATCGCCGGCTCTTACCTCTTCGCCCTCAGTAACGAGCTGCTTAGAGAGGTGACCATAGATGGTCTCCAAACCATTGTTGTGACGAATCACGATGTACTTACCGTAACCACCACCTTCATATCTTACGATGCGAACTCTGCCTGAAAAGGCTGAGCGGATTGAGTCGCCAATATAAACCTTGATGTCCATACCTTTATGTTGGCGGCCAAAGCTAGCACGGTAACCGAAGTTACTTGTGACAACGCGACTAGGAGTTGGCATGCAGAAATGACGGAGATCGATGCGGAAGTGCTCAGGCAAGGTTGTAGCCCTGTGAGCGTACTTGTTAGAGAAATCCTCATACAGCTCGGCTGCAGGGTTCTCTCTGTCTTCAATCATTCGATAATGCGACACAGCGAGTGTGTCGAGCGATTTCATTCTGTGGTCTACAGGTGCCTGTCTTGCCAACAGATCTTGTCCGCAAACGGGAGAAGCTGTTAGCGCCAACAATGCAACGACCGAAATTTTCTTTATACTCTTTTTAAAACTCATACTACTTTTTCTATTTTCTTTTTTAGGTTCGTGTCAACAGCGCAGAATCATACAAGAAATTCTGCAAAAACCACTAAGGCAAATGCCTTTATGTAGCGGTTTTGTTATATAGACGTTGCAAATATAACAAAAAAACTTCAAAAAACCAAAGTTGTTAAAGCCAAAAGGGCGATATTTAACGCCCTAGCCTTATTTTTAACTTACATTAGGAAAATAAGATGCAAGGAGTTGACTTTTAGTACGTTTCATGCTTTTGTAGCATTCTCAACAGAGCCACGGCAGGAGAATGCCCCATGAAAATATACTTTTTTACCTCCGGACTGGTGAATCTGAGGCATTCCTGATAAGCGCGGTAGAGGTCGTTGAGATTGATGGTAAATTCCTTACCCGATGACTCTCTGATACCGATAATCATCTTTGCCGTTACATGCAGTTTGACATATCTGATGCCTGTTGCGCTTTCTATTTCCGTAATGTTTTCGAGAATGGCTCTCATTTCTTCCAGGGATATTTCTGGTCGCGGCTCCCTGATAGCCGGCTTTCTTCTTCTATCCATAATATACTTTTTACTTTTGGGACAGGCGATGGAATCGCCTGGAACGGGGGTGAGGCTTGCTGATAGCGGGAACCAAGCTTGCTGCTTTAGCTGATGGCTGCCCAGTTGATATGGGTTTTCTTCAATTCCTTGAGGCGGTTCCAGAGCAGAGCGTTATGAGGAGCATTGCATTCGGGATCGTTGTCGATGATTTCCTGTGCTTCTGTGCGCGCCAGTTGTACCAGCTGACCGTCTCTGGCAATATTCGCTATCTTCAGGTCGAAAGCCATGCCGCTCTGCTGCGTTCCCTCCAGGTCGCCGGGACCACGGAGTTTCAAGTCGGCCTCGGCGATACGGAAACCGTCGTTCGTATCGCACATGATATCAATACGTTTGCGGGTTTCTTCTGAAAGCTTATAGTTGGTTACCAGAATACAGTAGCTCTGGTCGCTGCCTCTTCCTACACGGCCTCGCAGCTGGTGCAACTGGGACAGACCGAAGCGCTGTGCATCCAGGATAACCATCACAGAAGCATTGGGCACATTTACACCAACTTCTATTACGGTGGTGGCAACGAGAATCTGTGTTTCGCCCTTTACAAACTGCTCCATCTCTACCTCCTTTTCAGCAGATTTCATCTTGCCATGAATCTTACTCAATTTGAATTCCGGGAATGCCTGTTTCAGCGTTTCGTAACCTTCTTCCAGGTTCTTCAGGTCGCTCTTCTCACTTTCTTTGATCAGCGGAAAGACGATATATACCTGTCTGCCGAGATTAATCTGGCGGCGGATGCTCTGATAGAGGCTGGTGAGTTGGGTATCAAACTTATGCAGCGTCTGTATCGGCTTTCTGCCCGGTGGCAGTTCATCAATCACGCTCACGTCCAAATCGCCATAAATAGTCATGGCGAGGGTGCGGGGGATAGGAGTGGCGGTCATCACGAGGATATGAGGCGGATTCTCGCTCTTGTTCCACAGCTTGGCTCTCTGTGCTACACCGAAGCGATGCTGCTCATCGATGACAGCTACGCCTAATCTTCTGAAAACCACAGGGTCTTCGAGGATGGCATGGGTGCCTACCAGAATCTGAATGTCGCCCGTAGCCAGATCGGCAAGAATCTTTTCTCTCTTCTTTCCTTTTACGATGCCTGTGAGCAGTTCCACCCGGATGTCCATTCCCTGTAGAAAGTCGCAGATGGTTTGCAGATGCTGCTCGGCAAGGATTTCGGTAGGTGCCATCATACATGCCTGATAACCGTTGTCCAGCGCAATGAGCATGGTCATGAGAGCCACGAGCGTCTTGCCTGAACCCACATCACCTTGCAGAAGACGGTTCATCTGTCTGCCGCTGCACATATCGGCTCTGATTTCATGCATCACCCGTTTCTGTGCTCCTGTCAGTTTGAAAGGCAGATGATGAGCATAGAACCCGTTGAAGATGTCAGCGATGCGGTTGAAGACATAGCCCCTGAACTTGCGGCGCTGGTCGGTGGCATACCTTATTATATTAAGCTGCACATAAAAGAGTTCCTCAAATTTAAGGCGTACCTGTGCTTTCTGCATCTCCTGATGGGAATGCGGATAATGAATCATGCGGATGGCTGCATCGCGCGAAACAAGATGCAGACGGTCTACGATATGGCTGGGCAGCGTTTCGGGAAGAGGAGGAAGGATGGTGACCAACTGCTTGGTCATCTTCTCTATGGAACGTGAGGTGTAGCCGCGTTTTCTCAGGTTCTCGGTAAGCGAGTAGTAGGGCTGCATGCCCATCTCTGAAATCTGGAGATTGGTGGCATCGTCCATATCGGGATGGGTAAACTGGAATCTGCCGTTGAAGATGGTTGGCTTTCCGAAAACGAGATATTCGGTTCCCACACGGTAAGTCTTCATGATGTATTGGGCACCGCGATACCAGATGAGGTCAGCCACACCGTAGCCGTCTGAGAAATGGGCTACCAGCAGCTTGTTGCGCTTGCCGGTATCTATCTCATCGTAGCTGAGTATCTTGCCTTTGAGCTGTACAAAGGGCATGTCGGCATTGAGTTCGCTGATGTGGAAAACCTTGGAGCGGTCTACATATTTATAAGGATAGTATTCTAGCAGGTCACTATAAGAGTTGATGCCGAGTTCCTTGCTCAGTATCTCTTTCTTCTTGGGTCCTACTCCTGGCAGGAACATGATGTCTTGGTCTAAAATACTATTCATATTATGCAAAATTACAACATTCAGACAAAACAGCCAAAATGTTTAACTTATTTTTAAATAGTGACGTTACAAAATGGAGCGTCTTGCGTCTTTATTCTATAATCATTAGAAACAAACTCTAGAACAATGATAAAGATAAAGAATAAACTGTTCATCATCTTATGGTTGCTGTCCTTGGGCTTTGCAGTCCAGGCACAGGATCTTTATGTATCAACCTCTTTCCACGAGCCGGCAACCGACGGCTTGCGGTTCATCTATAGTAGGGATGCCGTCCATTGGGACAGTATTCCTGGCACCTTTCTGGCTCCTAAGGTAGGCAAGCAGAAAGTGATGCGCGACCCTTCCATCATCCGTACCCCAGACGGTGTGTTCCATCTGGTATGGACCAGCAGCTGGCGGGGCGACCGTGGCTTCGGTTATGCCGAGAGTCGCGACCTGATGCATTGGAGCGAACCGAAATTCATCGAGGTGATGGACGATCCTACCACGGTGAACGTATGGGCACCGGAACTCTTCTGGGATGAAGACCGCCAGCAGGCAATGGTGGTATGGGCATCGTGTGTGCCTAGCCAGCACTTCGCCCTGGGTATCGAAGACGAGAAGAACAATCATCGTCTCTACTATTCCATAACCAAGGATTTTAAGACATGGACCAAGGGCAAGCTCCTGATAGATCCGGGATTCAGTTGCATAGATGCTACTCTGCTGAAGCGTGGTAAGAACGATTATGTGATGGTATTGAAGGATAATACCCGCAATGCCCGCAATATCAAGGTGGCTTTTGCCAAGAACCCGATGGGACCGTGGAGCAAGGCTTCTGAACCGTTCACCGGCAATTTCATGGAAGGACCAACCACCGTCAAACTGCCTAAGAACAGTCCGCTGGGCAATGGTTATCTCATTTATTACGATCGTTACCGCCTCTTCGATTTCGGTGCTCATTTTACCAAGGATTTCGTTCATTTCACCGATGTGAGTCAGCAGGTGAGTGTGCCGAAGAATCACAAGCACGGCACCATCTTCCGTGCTCCGGAACGCATCGTGAAGGCCATGCTCGAACAGGACCGCATCCACTATACCGGAACCACGATGGCAGATCCGTCGCGTCATGACGGAGCCTTGTCGCCAGTGGTAGGAGTCCACAATATCCAGACGCTCCGTGCCAACCGCGAGCATCCTTCTCAGGCAAATGGCGGGGGCTGGACCTATAACCATCAGCCGATGATGGCGTATTGGAACGGCAAGTTCTACATGCATTTCCTGAGCGATCCTGCTGAGGAGCATGTACCCCCATCGAGAACCCTGATGCAGGTTTCTGAGGACGGATACAACTGGAGCCAGCCACAGATTCTCTTCCCTGAATATGATGTGCCAGCCGATTTCAGAAAGGCGAAATACCAGCCGAAGCCGGAACTGCAATATCCTGATGTCTACAAGCAGAAACCATTGAAGGCAATCATGCACCAGCGTGTTGGCTGGTATGTATCCAAGGGCGGCATCCTCCTGGCTACCGGAAACTATGGTGTGGCATTGGACCGGAAGGACGACCCGAACGATGGTAACGGCATCGGCCGTGTGGTGAGAGAGGTGAAGAAAGATGGTTCGCTCGGACCTATCTATTTTATCTATTACAACCACGGATTCAATGAGAAGAATACCGCTTATCCTAATTATAAGAAAGCATCCAAGGCGGTAAGAGCGGCTTGCGAGGAAATCCTTGCCAACCCACGTTACCGCATGCAATGGGTGGAAGAGGCAGATAGAGGCGAAAAGCTGATACCTGTCAACAATGGTTACAAGGCTTATTGCGACTATACCCTGCCGGATGGCAGAATAGCCAGTCTGTGGAAGCATGCCCTCACCTCGTTGAGTCTGGATGGCGGAAATACCTATACTACTACCAACCGTGCCCTGGGATTCGTCAACAGCAATGCCAAGATATGGGGACAGCGGTTGAGCGATGGCACTTATGCCACTGTCTACAATCCGTCTGAATACCGCTGGCCGCTGGGCATCTCGCTGAGTGGTGACGGATTGGAATATAAAACGCTGAATCTGATTTGTGGCGAAGTACCACCGATGAGATACGGTGGCAACTATAAGAGTCGTGGTCCGCAGTATGTCCGTGGCATCCAGGAAGGCAATGGCGTTCCTAAGGATTCAGATATGTGGGTGAGCTATTCCATGAACAAGGAAGATATCTGGGTGGCGCATGTACCCGTTCCGGTCAAGACCGTGGCTACTGCCCATGCCGATGATGATTTCGCCCAGTATCAGAAACTCGGCGATCTCAAGACCTGGAATATCTATTCTCCGCTGATGGCGCCGGTTTCGCTCCGTCAGGAGTGGCTCGAACTGAAGGATGAAGATCCGTTCGACTATGCCTGTGTAGAGCGCAAGATTCCTGCTTCTTCCTACCTGAAGGCATCCTTCGATGTGCAGGCAGCACAGACCCGCAACGGTTCCCTGCAGATTGAATTCCTCGATGAGAAGGGCATCGCCTGCACCCGCATCGAACTGAACAAAGAAGGAATGATACGTGTGAAGAACGGAGCGAGATATGGCAATGTGATGCCTTATCAGGCTGACCAGACCTATCGTTTCGAAGCTACATTGGATACCCAGCACCGCCAGCTCAACCTCACCGTGAGCACCCTTGATGCAGAGGGCAAGGCATTGCAGAGCAAGAGCACCAAGCGCATCTTCTACGCACCTGTGCATCAGATAGAGCGCATCCGTTTCCGTACCGGCGACTTCCGTACCTTCCCTACCATCGACACTCCTGCCGACTGGTTCGGTACTTTGGAGCATGCCGGTGATACCGATACCACCGCCCTCTACCGCATCGCTCATGTCAAGACCGTGAGTCTGGATGCTGATGCCGGTTCGGCTGTGCTCAAAACCGCAGATTACAAGCATTATGTAGACGATTTCAATGCAATGGAGCCGGAGGTTCTTCATACTTCTGCCATCCCGAATGCGCAGGCATGGGACTGGATGAAGCAGAATGTGCCCCTCTTCGACTGCCCGCAGCGCAACTTCGAGGAGATGTATTATTTCCGCTGGTGGACGCTCCGCAAGCATATCGAAAATACACCTGTAGGCTATGCGATGACCGAGTTTCTCGTGCCTCGCAGTTATGCCGACAAGTATAATCTCATCGCCTCTGGAGTGGGACATCATATCCACGAGAGTCGCTGGATTCGTGATGGTAAGTATCTCGACGGCATCTTGAATACCTGGTATCATGGCAACGATGGTAAGCCGATGGCTAAGATCAATTTCTATAGCAGTTGGATGCCTGCTTCAATCTGGGAGCGCTATCTCGTAGACGGTAACCGGAAGGAGTTTAAGTCGTTGTTGAACGATCTGGACAAGGAGTATCAGCTATGGGATGACCACCGCTGGAGCAACGGACTCTACTGGCAGTATGATGTGCGTGATGCGATGGAAGAGACCATCAGTGGTGGCAGAAGAGAAAAGAATGCCCGTCCTAGCATCAACAGTTATATGTATGGCAATGCAATGGGCATCGCCCAGATGGCAAAGACCATCGGCTATCAGGACTTGGCTAGGAAGTATGAGGCTAAGGCAGATACTCTGAAGCATCTGGTAGAAACCCAACTCTGGGATGCCGACCATCAGTTCTTCGAGGTGTATAAGCCGAATGCCGGCGAGGCGAAGGAGGTAGCCAAGAAAAGAAGTTTCCAGCCTAGTGGCAATGCTGCAGTATCAGCAAAGGTGCGCGAGGCAATCGGTTTCCTGCCTTGGTATTTCAATCTCCCTGCCGATGAGGCGAAGTTTGCTGAGGCTTGGAAACAGGCAGCAGACAGCAAGGGCTTCTCTGCTCCTTACGGACAAACCACCGCAGAGCGCCGCCATCCGCAGTTCCGCTCTCATGGAGTAGGAAAGTGTGAGTGGGATGGTGCCATCTGGCCTTTTGCTACCGCCCAGACCCTGACAGCGATGGCGAATTTCATCAATAATTATCAGGTGAAGCCATCTGCCCTCGCAGCTTCTTCAAAAGGTAGTCTCGATATGGACAGCCTTTACTTCAATGAGATGGAGAAGTATGTGCAGAGTCAGAGCATGCGTGGCAAACCTTACATCGGTGAGTATCTTGATGAAACCACTGGTTACTGGTTGAAGGGCGATCAGGAGCGCAGCAGATATTACAACCATTCTACCTTCTGCGATCTCATCATCACCGGCATCGTGGGTCTTCGTCCTCGTGCCGATCAGACCATCGAGGTACGTCCTATCATCCCAGCCGGCAAATGGCAGTACTTCTGTCTTGACAAGGTGCGTTATCATGGTCACGACCTCACCATCCTCTACGACCAGGACGGTTCCCGTTATCATGTGGGCAAGGGCTTGCAGGTATGGATAGATGGTAAGTTGGCGGGGCAGCGTGATACGCTCGGCAAACTCGTAGTGAAGGATGCATTCAAATAATGTAGAATAAAATACGATATGAAACGAAGAAAATATTTATTGATACTGATAGGACTTTTGGGCATGATACAGATTCATGCTCAAAAGTCTGTTGCTTTTAAGGCGGATAATGAAGCACCTCAGCCACAATGGATTGGTGCAATAACCGATGAGGATGCGCACATCCCAAGTAACCGAGATTATATCGGAACGGGAACGGTGAATGCCAAGGGAAAACCAGACTGGAAGGCTACGGATCCATTGTCAAGACAAAGCATCTGGCTGAAGAAAGAAATGAAACTCCCGGCTGATGTCCGCAAAGCAACGATGAAGATTGTGGGACTGGGTTTCTATGAGCTCAGCATCAACCGGCAGAAGGTGACGGATGCCGTTTTCGTCCCTCTGTGGAGCGATTACGACAAGACCATCTTTTACAATACTTACGATGTGACTGCGTTATTGAAGAAAGGCAAGAACCAACTTTCGGTATTGCTGGGCAACGGATTCTATAATGAGCAGGGTGGAAGATACACCAAGATGAAGGTTTCCTATGGTCCTCCTACGCTCTACTGTTCGCTCGAAATAGAACTGAAGAATGGCAGAACCGTCTGCATCGTCAGCGATGGCTCATGGAAATATTCGCCTAGCAGCATCACCTTCAACAGTATCTATGGTGGTGAAGACGAGGATGCCCGCATCACGCCTTCCTGGAAACCGGTGGTGATACAGAAGGGACCTCGTGGCATTCTGCGCCAGCAGATGGCACAGCCGGTGAAGATGATGGAATACTTCGGTGTGAAGAGCCGTCATCAGCTCACTCCTCAGCAAATCGCCAAGGCTTCCAATGCCAAACATCCTATTCCGGCAGGAACCTTCGTGCTGGATATGGGACAGAATCTCGCCGGTTTCCCACAGATTAAGGTCAGTGGAAAGGCAGGACAGCAGGTACGTCTCTATCTCTCAGAGACCCTGACTGCACAGGGAACCTGCAACCAGAAACAATCGGGCAGTCCTTACTATCTTACTTATACGCTCAGCGGAAAGGGCGAGAAGTCGGCTGACGGCAAGCGCATCGAGACCTGGCATCCGCATTTCACTTATTATGGTTATCGCTATATCCAGGTAGAAGGTGCCGTGATGAAGGGTGATGAGAATCCTGATGGCAAGCCGGTGATAGAGGATATCCAGTCGTGCTTCGTCTATAATTCAGCTGCGAAGATTGGCAACTTCGAATGTTCTAATCCGATGTTTAACCGTGCTTATCAGATTATCGACCGTGCCATCCGAAGCAACTGGCAGGCTGTCTGGACCGACTGTCCTCATCGTGAGAAACTCGGTTGGCTGGAGCAGGATTGGCTCAATGGCGAGGGATTGGTATACAACTACGACTGTCGCTCGATGATAGAGCAGACGATGCAGAATATCGCCGATGCCCAGCATGCCAACGGTGCCGTTCCTACAACCGCTCCTGAGTATATCTATTTCAAGGGCAAGTGGCTCGACCCGTTTGCTGAATCTCCAGAGTGGGGCGGTGCCCTGGTAGCGCTTCCGTTCCTTTATCTGCAGCATTATGGCAACGACCGGATGGTGAAGAAATATGCACCGCAGATGTTCCGCTATGTGGATTATCTCCAGAGTAAGGACAGTTGCCGTATACTGAAACAGGGTTTGGGTGACTGGTATGATTACGGAAAAGGCCGTTCGGGCTTCTCTCAGAACACCCCGATGCCGCTGGTAGCTACAGCCCATTATTATCTGTGGGTGAAACTGACACAGAAGGCTGCGGCAATGAGCGGAAAGACAGCTGAAGCCAACCGCTATGCCATCCTGGCTTCAGAAATTCTGCAGGCTTTCCAAAAGGAATTCCTGCATGTTGAGAAGGCTGCATCTTCTGAGAAATCTTCTTCGGATGCAGTAGAAAAGATATATTACGGTTCGGGAAGTCAGGCTTCCAATGCCATTCCTTTGGCGCTGGACATGGTTCCATCCCAGTATCGCAAGCAGGTTCTCCAGCATCTGGTAGATGACATTCATGCGCATCACGACCGGCTGACAACCGGTGATGTGGGCAACCGCTACCTCTTCCAGGCATTGCTGGAAAACGGATATGCCGGCCTCTGGTACAAGATACTGGCGCATGATGATGTGCCGGGCTACGGCTTCCAGATCAAGAAGGGAATGACCACGCTCACCGAACAGTGGAATCCGGAGATGGGTGCTTCGATGAACCATTTCATGATGGCGCATATCAACAACCATTTCCTGCCGGATGTAGTGGGCATCCGGATAGAGCAGGGCAGAGTCATCATCGCTCCTCATCCTATGGGCGACCTGACCTGGGCTAAGGGAAGTACCCGACTCAGCGATGGCAAACAGATTGCCGTGGCTTGGAAGAAATTGGCTGATGGTAAAATAGAAGTAACGGTAGATACTGATAATGATATAGAATACGAAATCAAGATAGATTATGATGAAACAGAACATAATGATGGCGCTTATCGCGGCAAGCATGTCTTTGTCGGCAAGTGCGCAAAATAACGGAAACCAGCCAAAGGCTGTTGCTCAGAACTGTTATCAGGGTCATTTCACCCGTAGTCTTCACGATGTGATGCAGGACGTATCGCAGTGCTGGGGCGTCCGCTTCAAATATAATGTGGATACCGTCGGTAGGCAGTTGCCTTATGCCGATTTCCGCATCAAACCCTATTCGCTGGAGGAAACCCTGACGAATATCTGCAAGTATTTCGACTTCAACTGGTGGAAGCAGAATGGTAATGTATATAAGATCAAGCCTTATGAATATCCCCGTCGCCATACCGAAGAGGGTGAGCAGATGCTTGCTTATCTCAAGACTCTCTACCAGAACCGGGAACAGTTTGAAGCACGCAAGGATTCTGTACGCAAGGAGGTGCGCCACATCCTGGGTATCGACCGTTATATGGATTCCTTGGTTCATAAGAAACCGATTTTGGGAAAGGTACGCAGGTATGATGGTTATACGGTTCAGAATATCTGCATCGAGACCTTGCCTGGCGAGCATGTCTTCGGTTCCATCTATACGCCCGCCAAGAAGGGTAAGCATCCTTTGATTATCTGTCCCGACGGTCATTTCGGTGGTGGCAGATATCGTGCCGATGAGCAGCAGCGCCTCGGAACCTTGGCAAGAATGGGTGCTATCTGTGTAGATTTCGACCTGTATGGCTGGGGACAGAGTGAGGCTGAATATGGCAAGAATTCGCATCAGACCGACCGTGCCCATGTGATTCAGGCTCTAAATGCCGAGGTATTGCTCGATTATATGTGGAACCATCGCAAGGATGTGGATAAGACGCGCATCGGAGCGAATGGCGGCAGTGGTGGCGGTACGCATACAGTCCTGCTGACGATACTCGACGACCGAATCACGGCAGCAGCCCCAACGGTGAATCTCGCCTCTCATTTTGATGGCGGTTGTCCTTGCGAGAGTGGCAAACCTATCCAGTTGGCGGGGCATGGTACGTGTAATGCCGAGTTGATGGCTTTCTTTGCCCCTAAGCCGTTGTTGGTAGTGAGCGATGGTGGCGATTGGACCGCCTCTGTTCCAACCCTCGAATATCCGTATCTGCAGTATATATATAATATGTATGGTGCCAAGGAACAGGTAACCAACGTGCATCTGCCTAAGGAACGTCATGATTATGGCATCAACAAGCGCCAGGCAAACTACGATTTCTTCATCCGTGTCTTCGGTTTGGACCGCAGTAAGTTGGATGAAAGCAAAGTGAAGGTTGAAAAACCGGAAGTTTTGCAATCGGTCATCAGATAATAAGATAGAAGATAATAAATCAGACCTCACGCCGTTTTGTAAATGACGTGAGGTCTTTTTCGTCTTTTCTGACGACAAAGGCGGCTCTTTTGCGTCTATATATAAAATTGTTTAATCGATTAAAACAAAAACAAATGAAAATCTTAAGAACCATCACACTTTGCTGCCTGGCTTGTCTCTCTTTGCAAGCAACAGCACAATCATATAAGCTCTGGTACGACAAACCAGCGCTGGTCTGGACCGATGCCTTGCCTTTGGGTAATGGCCGTTTGGGTGCCATGGTATATGGCATTCCTGCCACCGAACGTCTGCAGCTGAACGAGGAAACCATCTGGGCAGGACAGCCTAACAAGAATGCCAATCCTCATGCCAAGGCAGCTCTTCCAGTCGTGCAGAACCTCATCTGGAAGGGTGAATACCGTAAGGCACAGGATATGTGTACCGAGAAAATCATGTCGAATACCAACTTTGGAATGCCTTACCAACCCTTTGGTGATGTCTATATCTCGGCTCCCGGCATGGATGGCTATTCCCAGTATTATCGCGAACTGAGTCTGGATTCTGCCCGCTGTCTTACCCGTTGGACAGCCCATGGTGTCAACTATCAGCGCGAGGTTATCACCTCTTTTGCCGATAACGTAGTGATGGTAAGATTTACCGCCAACAAGCCTCATAGCATCACCTTCAATGCCAACTTCACTTCTCCTCATGATGATGTCATCATCCGTACCGATGGCGAGGAAGCTACCCTCGAAGGAGTGGCTGCCAAGCACGAAGGTCTGAAGGGAAAGGTGAGGTTCATGGGCAGAATGGCGGCTCAGATTAAAGGCGACGAGGCTGCGAAGACTTGTCGCGACGGTGTGGTCAGCGTGAAGAATGCTGATGAAGCCGTACTCTATATCTCCATCGCCACCAACTTCGTTAACTACAAGGATATTACCGGCAACGAGGTGGAACGCAGCAAGCAGGCTCTCCATACCGCCATGGCGAAGGATGCCCGAGAACAGATGGCGCAGCATGTGGCTAAATTCCAGAGCATGATGCATCGCAACTCGCTCTGGTTGGGCGCTGACAAGTATCAGAATCTGCCTACCGACGAACGCCTCATCCGTTTTGCCAAGCAGGACGACAACTATCTCGTTGCCACCTATTATGCTTTCGGCAGATACCTTCTGATATGCAGTTCGCAGCCAGGCACACAGCCAGCTAACCTGCAGGGCATCTGGAACGATAAGATGTTCCCGTCATGGGACTGCAAGTATACCACCAATATCAACATGGAGATGAACTACTGGCCATCAGAGATGACCAACCTCTCCGAACTCAATGAACCGCTCTTCCGGTTGATTCGTGAGGTAAGTGAAACCGGAAAGGAATCAGCTCAGACCATGTATGGAAAGAACGGATGGGTTTTGCATCACAATACCGACATCTGGCGAGTAACAGGCGGTATCGACAAGGCTGCATCAGGTATGTGGATGACCGGTGGCGCCTGGGTTTCATCCCATCTCTGGCAACATTATCTTTATAGTGGTGACAAGGAATTCCTACGTAAAGTTTATCCGATTATGAAGGGTGCAGCTACTTTCCTCGACGAGATGCTGATACCGGAACCTGAGCATGGATGGCTCGTGATTTCGCCAGCTGTGAGTCCGGAGAATGTACATCCTTCCAAGGATGGAAAGATAGCGATGAGCTATGGCACTACGATGGATAATGAATTGCTCCACGAACTCTTCTCTACCGTTATCAGAGCGAGCGAAATCCTGGGCGAAGATGCCGGATATGCTGCTCACCTGAAGGAAGTATTGGGAAAGATGGCACCGATGCAGATTGGCAAGTGGGGACAGTTGCAGGAATGGATCAAGGACTGGGATGATCCTCAGGATAATCATCGCCATGTGAGTCATCTCTATGCGCTCTATCCAGGTAATCAGATTACACCGGAGAAGACCCCGGAACTCTTCGATGCTGCCCGTACTTCGCTGATACATCGTGGCGATCCTAGTACCGGCTGGTCGATGGGATGGAAGGTTTGTCTCTGGGCTCGTCTTCTGGATGGTAATCACGCTTATAAGTTGATTCATAACCAGTTGACCCTGACCGATGATCATTTCCTTGCCTACGGATTGAACAAGAAAAAGGGTGGAACCTATCGCAATCTCTTCGATGCACATCCACCATTCCAGATAGACGGCAACTTCGGCTGTACTGCCGGTATCGCCGAGATGCTGATGCAGAGCCATGACGGATGTGTCAATATCCTGCCGGCTCTTCCTGATGCCTGGAAGGCTGAAGGAAAGGTACAGGGACTCCGCACCAGAGGTGGTTTCCTCATCGAGGAACTGGCATGGAAGAATGGCAGAATCACCTCGCTCAAGATCCGTTCTACCCTCGGTGGCAACCTTCGTCTCCGTCTGCCGGCAGGCAACCGGTTAAAGGGCATCAAGGGTATGAAATCAGCCAAGGGCAAGAATCCGAATCCGCTCTTTTCAGCCTTCGAACAGCCACAGATGCAAAACCATTCAGAAGTGAAACTCAACAAGGTGGTGTTGCCAAAGGCAAATACCAATGACATCACCACACGAAAGGGAGAGACCATCCGATTGATTTAAAAACATGGGTCTTCACTCCTTAACATCAAAACTCCTTTAGAAAATGAAAAAAATAATGATAACATTGGCGCTGGCTTGCGGAATCTTTACCGCAGCCTCTGCCGCAAAAAACGAAAAGCCTTGGGCTAATGGTAAATTACAGGTTTCTGCCAACCAGCGATTCCTGCAGTTTGAAAACGGACAGCCGTTCTTCTTGTTGGGTGATACCGGTTGGCTTCTTCCGGAACGTCTGGATAGAGCCGAGGCACAGTATTATCTTCAGAAATGCCGTGTAGCGGGATTTAATACCGTTCTCATCCAGGTGATGGACGGCACACCTTCTTTTAATATCTACGGACAGCAGTCGCTCCCTGCCGGTTGGGATTTGTCGAAGGCAGACCCAGCAGGTGTTTACAGCTATTGGGATCATCTCGACTACATCATCAAACTTGCCGAACAGAACGGCATCTACATCGGCATGGTAACTATCTGGGGTTCTCAGGTAAAGGCAGAGAATATCAATGCACAGCAGGCTAAGGCATACGGAAAGTTCCTTGCCAACCGCTATAAGAATTCGCCTAATATCATCTGGGTGATGGGGGGCGATATCCAGGGCGATATTCATCCTGAAGTGTGGGAGTCGCTCGCTACCAGCATCAAGAGTATTGACCACAACCATCTCATGACTTATCATCCTCGTGGCAGATATACTTCAGCCAAATGGTGGAGCAAGGCGAAATGGCTCGATTTCCATACCTTCCAGAGCGGTCACCGCAAGTATGGTCAGCGTATGGGCAACAAGGATTATCCTATCCCTGACAATACCGAGGAAGACAACTGGATGTATGTGGATTCTACCTGGGCATACAAACCTATCAAGCCTGTGCTCGATGCCGAACCGAGCTACGAGGATATTCCGAAGGGACTGCACGATCCTAACGAGGAGCGCTGGCAGGATTATGATGTTCGCCGCTATGCCTATTGGAGTGTCTTTGCCGGTTCCTGCGGTCATACCTATGGTCATAATGCCATCATGCAGATGTTGAAGCCTGGCTATCCTACCAGTTATGGAAGTGATGGAGCCGAGAAGCCTTGGTATGTGGCGCTCAACGACCCAGGATTCAACCAGATGAAGCATCTCAAGAATCTGATGCTCTCGCTGCCATACTTTGAGCGTGTGCCTGACCAGAGCATCATCGCCGGTGAGAATGGTGAAAGATATAACCGTCTGCTGGCTACCCGAGGCAACGATTATCTGATGGTTTACAATTACAACTGTGTTCCGATGAAACTCGACCTCCGCAAGGTTTCGGGTAGCAGAAAGAACGTATGGTGGATGGATGCTGCCAACGGACAGCTAGAATATATCGGAGCGTTTGACAACAAGGTCATCACCTTCGCTCCTCAGAAGGCTACCCGCGGTATCAGCGATGGTGTTTTCATCGCCATTGATGCCAGCAAGGACTATCTGAAGAAAGACCAGAAGGTGATAGAAGACCAGAGTCTGGCTGGTAAGAAAAGAGATTTGAATGAATAAATAAAGTGAAGAGTGAAGAATTCAAATGAAGAATAATATATTGATGAGTGTGTTGCTGACCGTATCATTGTCGGCAACACTTCCGCTTTCCGCTGCCAGTCATGTTGACGTGGTAAAGATGCGGACGGAGAATCAGGTGAATCCTTTGGGAATCGGAACATCAACCCCTCGCTTCTCCTGGCAGATTACTTCTGACAGGAAGGGCGTGGTGCAGACGAGTTATCAGATTCTGGTGGCTTCTTCCCGAGAAAAACTGGATAGAAACGAGGCGGATTTATGGGATAGCGGTGAACGCAACAGCGATGAACAGCTGTGGATTCCTTATCAGGGCAAGGTGCTGCTGAGTGGCGCTCAAGCTTACTGGAAGGTGCGTATCACTACCAATAAAGGAAAATCGGAATGGACCGAACCGCAGCTCTTCACCATCGGACTGCTCGGTGAAACCAAATGGAGCGGTACCTGGATTGGCTTGGAAGACCTGCAGCCCGGAGAACAGAAAGGCATGCATACCCGACTGGCGGCACGCTATATCCGCAAGGACTTTGCGGCAAAAGGCAAGGTGAAGCGGGCGGTGGCTTATGTTGCCGGACTCGGTGTATACGAGTTTTATGTCAACGGTCAGCGTATGGGGGGCAGTCAGGCATTGCTGCCTGCACCAACCGATTATCGCAAGACCATCTACTACAATACCTTTGATGTCACTTCGCTCCTGACCGAGAAGAATGCTATCGCCATCAAACTGGGCAACGGCAGAATGTTTCCGATGCGACTGGAGAAGGCATACAAGACACCTTTCTTCGGTTATCCGAAATGCCGCATCAACGTGAAGGTGGAGTATGAGAACGGAAAGACTGAAACCTGGGCAACCAATAACACCTGGAAGTTGAGTTTCGATGGTCCTATCCGCAGCAACAACGAGTATGATGGCGAGGAGTATGATGCCCGCAGGGAACAGGCGCTGAAGGGCTGGACCCAGGCTGGTTTCGACGATAGCCAGTGGCAGAAAGCCGAGCGCTGTGCCATTCCTGACGGTACACTGATGGCGCAGCCGATGACGGGAATGGTTGAGAAGGAATTCGGTCATCCGGTGAGTTTGAAGCATCGCCACGATACCCTCATCGTAGATTTCGGACAGAACATGGCGGGCTGGATTGGTTTCCAGGTCCGTGGCAGGCAGGGTGATACCATCCGTGTGAAATATGCAGAGAAACTGCAGGCTGACGGCAGTCTGTATCTCGACAACTTCCGCAATGCCCTCTCTGAGGATATTTATGTCTGCAATGGCAGAGAAAACGGAAAGTCTTGGCGTCCTGCCTTCTCTTATCACGGCTTCCGCTATGCTGCCATCACTGGTATGAAGAATGCCCGCAAGGAGGATTTCACCGCTTATACCGTGAGCGACGAGATGGCTACCATCGGACATATCGAGACTTCTGATACGATATTAAATAAGGTGTTGAAGAATGCATGGTGGGGCATCTACGGCAATTACAAGGGTATGCCGGTAGACTGTCCGCAGCGCAACGAGCGCCAGCCTTGGTTGGGCGACCGTACGGTAGGTTCGTTGGGTGAAAGTTTCGTTTTCGACAACGAGCGACTCTACAGTAAGTGGATGCACGATATCTGCGATGCCCAGCGTTCGGATGGCAACATCCCGGATGTGGCTCCTGCCTTCTGGAATTACTATACCGATGATGTTACCTGGCCGGCAGCCTTGCCTTTCACCTGTGATATGCTCTATCATCAGTTTGGCAACAAGCAGCCTATCATCGATTCTTATCCATCCATCAGGAAATGGATCAACCATATCCTGGCAGAATATACGGATAAGAACGGCATCATCACCAAGGATAAATACGGCGACTGGTGCGTACCACCAGAGAAACTGGAACTGATTCACAGTCAGGATCCGAAGCGAAAGACAGATGGCAAGCTGATAGCCACCGCTTATATGATCCGCTGTCTGCAGCTGGCAGAGCAGTTTGCCAACCTGCAAGGTTTGAAGGAAGAAGCGAAAGCTTGGGCAGACCGCAGAAGCGGGATGATAGAAGCCTTCAACAAGCAGTTCCTCACCAACAAGGCAGGAACATCCCGCCGTCCGGGTCATGTACTCTATCCTGACAGCATCTATTATGGCAACAATACCTCTACTGCCAATCTCCTGGCGCTCTCCTTCGGCATTGCTCCCCAGGAGTTGCGCAGCGAACTCATCAAGCAGGTAGTGAAGGGCATCTGCATCGATGCCAAGGAACATGTCAACTGCGGTGTCATCGGCATCTCCTGGCTCCTTCGCGGTTTGAGCGACAACGGTTTCCCTGATGTGGCTTATCTCCTGGCTACCCAGCGCACCTATCCGTCGTGGGGTTATATGGCAGAGAACGGAGCTACTACCATCTGGGAACTCTGGAATGGTGACAAGGCTGATCCGAAGATGAATTCGGGCAATCATGTGATGCTTCTGGGCGACTTGCTTACCTGGTGCTATCAGTATCTGGGAGGCATTCAACAGAAGGGTGTCAACGTGCAGCAGGTGGCTGAGGCTGATGCCAGCGTGGCTTACAAGCACATCGTGCTGAAGCCAGCCTTCAGTATTCAGAACTGCGAATCGGTAAAAGCTGATTACGAGACTCCATACGGAGTAGTGAAGAGCCAGTGGAAGAAGACCTTGCAGCATGTGGATTGGGATATCACCGTGCCTTGCAACACCACAGCCGATGTCTATCTGCCTGATGGCAAGGTTGAGACGGTGGGTAGTGGCGATTATCATTATTCGGTAGAAATCCCTACCCGCGATGCTGCCATCCTGAAGGATGAATTCCTTTATGATTATAGTGGATTTCCATCGGCTCATGCCTCTACCATCACCCAGTTGAAGAATGGTGACCTGGTAGCTGCTTACTTCGGCGGTACCTTCGAGCGCAATCCGGATGTCTGCATCTGGGTAAGTCGCAAGCCGAAGGGTGCCAAGGCTTGGGAGAAACCTATCCTGGCTGCCGATGGTGTTTATCGCCTGGGTACTCCTGAGGCTAAGAAGGCGGGTCTTTCGGGCATCGATGAGAAGACAACTCCGGCTGATAAGGGACCTATCAAGGACGGATTGCGCCGTTTCGGTGTGCCTGCCGGCTACAAATATGATTTCCGCTCTAAGTCAGCCAATATCAAGTTGCCTGCCAATCTGAAGCGCAAGTCTTGTTGGAACCCTGTGCTCTATACCATGCCGGATGGCGAGATATGGCTGTTCTATAAGGTGGGTTCTACGGTTGGCGACTGGACGGGCTGTCTTGTGAAATCGAAGGATGGCGGTAAGACCTGGAGTGATCCGGAGGCTTTGCCAGACGGTTTCCTCGGTCCTATCAAGAACAAGCCGGAAATGGTGAACGGCAGACTCATCTGCGGTTCCAGTACCGAGAACAAGGGTTGGCGATTCCATGTGGAGATTCTCGACTTGAAGACCAGAAAGTGGAAGTATGTGGGTCCGGTAGATGCCGAACTGAAGCCTCGTACCGATGATGTGGATTCGGCTACGGTGGATATGCAGCATCCTATCTACAAGGAGGGTGAGAAGGCGAGATATATCTACAGTATCCAGCCATCTATCCTGAAGTTGAAGGATGGCAGATTGCAGGTTCTGATGCGTACCCATAATGCCAAACTTGCCACCAGTTTTAGCAGCGACGGTGGTGATACCTGGACTCCGGTTACCCTGCTCGACATCGAGAACAACCAGAGCGGTACGGATGCTGTCACCCTGAAGGATGGCAGACACGTGCTCATCTACAACAATTTTGAGACCTTGCCGGGAACCAAGAAGGGACCTCGCACACCATTGAGTCTTGCCATCAGCGAAGACGGCACCCATTGGCGTCATCTCCTCACCCTGGAGGACAGTCCTATCAACCAGTATTCCTATCCAGGCATCATCGAGGGAAAGGATGGCAAATTGCATTGCATCTACACCTGGCGCCGCCAGAGAGTGGCGTATAAGGAAGTGGATTTGAAAAAGATAAAATAAGAAAATAGTAAATTAAAAGGATAGAATATGTACGATGAACGTATCATACTCTATCCTTTTATTGTTTTAAGCCCCACAAACGAATGTTCCTTCATTGATTACAAAAAGAAGGAAACTGCGTCTTTATTTATAAAACAAAGACTAAGACAATGATAAAAGTACAAAAGATTTTTGTGATGGCAGCCCTCGTGCTGATTCCATCTGTATCCTTTGCCCAAAAAGTGAATATCCTGACCGAGAAGAAGGCTTCTAATCGGGAACAGTATGCTGCTGAATACCTGCAGAAGAAGCTCAACCGTTTGGGATTCTCTGCAGTGGTGAACGGCAAGAAGGGCGAATATCGCATTTCGCTCTCGCAAGCCAAGGATACTGCCGGACTGAAGAAGGAAGGTTTCTCATGGACCCGCAAGGGAAAGAAGATCCTGTTGCAGGGAAATGATGGCTCGGGAGTCATCTACGGCTGCAACGAAATCGCTGAATACGTGGCTCAGCATGGCTCTCTCAATGTGCCGCTGAAACAGGTAGATGCACCGGAAATGGTGCTCCGTGGTGCCTGTGTTGGCTTGCAGAAGACCATTTATCTGCCGGGCCATCAGGTTTACGAATACCCTTATACCCCAGAGAATTTCCCTTGGTTCTATGACAAGGAACAGTGGATTCAGTATCTTGATATGCTCGTAGACAACAAGATGAATTCGCTTTATCTCTGGAACGGTCATCCTTTTGCTTCGCTCGTCAAACTGAAGGATTATCCTTTCGCTCTCGAGGTGGATGAGGCCACCTTCAGGAAGAACGAAGAGATGTTCTCGTTCCTGACCAGGGAGGCTGACCGACGTGGCATCTTCGTTATTCAGATGTTCTACAATATCATCCTCTCCAAGCCTTTTGCCGATCATTATGGCTTGAAGACACAGGACCGTCACCGTCCTATCACTCCGCTCATCAGCGATTATACCCGCAAGTCGGTAGCAGCCTTCATCGAGAAATATCCGAATGTAGGCTTGCTCGTCTGTCTCGGTGAGGCGATGAATACCTACGAGGATGATGTGGAGTGGATGACCAAGACCATTATTCCGGGTGTCAAGGACGGTTTGAAGGCTTTGGGAAGAACCGATGAACCGCCAGTCCTGCTCCGTGCCCACGATACCGACTGCAAGATGGTGATGGAGGCAGCGCTCCCTCTCTACAAGAACCTCTATACGATGCATAAGTATAATGGAGAGTCGTTGACCACCTATCAGCCTCGCGGTCCTTGGACCAAGATTCATACCGATTTGGCAGCCCTGGGTTCTACCCATATCAGCAACGTGCATATCCTTGCCAATCTTGAACCTTTCCGCTGGTCATCTCCTTCTTTCGTCCAAAAGGCGGTAACGGCGATGCACGATGTTCATCACGCCAATGCCCTGCATCTCTATCCGCAGGCTAGTTACTGGGATTGGCCTTATACGGCAGATAAATTGCCTGGTGGACAGCGGGAGAAGCAGTTGGACCGCGACTGGATGTGGTACAAGACATGGGGAAGATATGCCTGGAACTGCCGTCGCGATGTAGCTGCCGAGGGTAATTACTGGGATAAGGTACTTGCCGATTACTATGCTTCTGATGCCGCTGTTGCTGACAGCATCCGCAAGGCATACGATGAGAGCGGTGAGATTGCGCCTAAGCTCCTCCGCCGTTTCGGTATTACCGAAGGCAACCGTCAGACGCTGCTCCTGGGCATGTTCATGAGTCAGCTGGTGAATCCATATAAGTACACCATCTATCCTGGTTTCTATGAGAGTTGCGGTCCTGAGGGCGAGAAACTCATCGAATATGTAGAGAAGGAGTGGAAGCATCAGCCTCATGTGGGTGAGTTGCCACTCGATATCGTAGCTCAGACCGAGGCTCATGGCGACAAGGCAGTGGCTGCCATCGATGCCGTTGCTGACCGTATCACCGGCAATCAGGATGAGTTCCGTCGTCTTCAGAACGATATGCATTGCTACCGTGCTTTTGCCTACGCTTTCGGCTGGAAAGTGAAGGCGGCTCAGCATGTGCTCAACTATAAGTGGGGCAAGAATATCAAGGAACTGGATGCTGCCGTTCCGCTGCTCGAAAAGAGTCTGGATTATTACCGTCAGCTGGTAGATCTTACCAAGGATACCTATCTCTATGCCAATTCGATGCAGACCGCCCAGCGCCGTATCCCAATCGGAGGTGATGGCGGCAACATGAAGCATTGGAGCGAACTCTTGCCGAAATATGAGCAGGAACTGGCGAATCTGAAGAAGAACATCGCCATGCTCAAGGCTCAGGCTGCGGGTACTTACAAGATGAAGGCAGAGGACATCAAGCCTTTGAAGGATGCAACCCAGCAGAAGGGTGCTTTCCAGATGGAGAATATCAATGGCGAGGCTAATTTCAAGATGGTGAAAATTGCCAAGGGTGCCAGACTCTTCAGCGATTTGGATAGTGTAGTAACCGATTTCGCTCCCGAGTTGGCAGGTATGAATGCTTACGTGATGAACAGCAGCAAGCAGCGTGGCGAGTCTACCTCGCTCACCTTCACCACCAAGAAGCCTGTGCAACTCTTGATAGGTTACTTCCGTGACGACCAGATGAAATATGCCAAGGCTCCGAAGCTGGAGACCGATGCCACAGCCAACGATTATGGTCAGGCAGAGCCACAGCTCACCAGTGCCATCCGCATCGACGGCATGCCACAGGTCAACATCCACAAGTATGAGTTTGCCGCCGGCAAGCACACCCTGCTCTTACCAAAGGGCTTCCTGCTTGTGCTCGGTGCTACGAGCGATAAGATTACCGCTCGTGATGCCGGTCTCTCAGGTGCCGATAAGGCGATTGATTGGCTGTTCTACTAAATAGAATGATGAGTCCACTTGAAAAAGTGTCCTCGTTAAAAGTTTGACATACATTCGTTCTTTGACATTTTGTAATCTGGAGTTTATCTCAGGTGGTTTGCAGGGAAAGCCTTCACGTTTTGACCTGAACCTAAAGGATGACCAGACATTAGAAGTCACGGACAAGACCACAGGAGAAATCAAGACCGCAATCCAAGTAAAACCGGATGAATGGAAGATTGTCCTTGAGAACACCGATGGCAAGAAGTCATATAGGTATTTCAAGAAGGAGCATGTGGGCAAGGCTGAGGTCAGACGCAAAGTTGAGTCCATACCGTTTGAAGAACGGAAGAAACGCAACAACGTAGAAGCAGCCATGTTCCAGTATAGCTTCCATACAAGAAACAACAAGACCAGATACCGTACACTCTTTAAGCACGGCTTGCAAGCAATTGCAAGATGCGCTTGGATGAACATGCGCCGTCTTTTCTGGTTTGACAACAAAATTAAGTCTCCAAATTGCAAAATAAGTGATTCAAAGAGCGAATAGCCCCATTTTGAGGCATTTTTAAGGCTGTATGCGTGCTAAAGTTGTTTGACCAACAAATGAACACTAACTATTCGCCAGAGTTAGTTAACGCCAAGGGCAGAATATAACTGCCCAAGGCTATTGTTTAATTTAAATAGAACCCACTTTTTCAAGTGGACTCACAAATCAAAAAGCAACATGAAAACCAAGAAATTATGGATGGGCTTAGTCCTATTATGCTTTTCGGCATCATCGGCACTGGCTCAAAAGGCCGTACCAGAGCGTCCACGAATCCTAATCAGCACCGACATTGGCGGTACTGACCCAGACGACAACCAGTCGATGGCTCATCTCCTGATGTACAGCAATGAGTTCGACATCGAGGGATTGGTATCATCACCATCATACGGAAAGGGTTCCACCAAGGAAATCTTCCGAATGATAGGTCTTTACGAGCAGCAGCTCCCTATCTTCCAGCAGCATGGCAAAAATTGGCCAGCCCCCGACTATCTCCGTTCCATCACCAAGCAGGGCAGACATGGAGCTGCTCCTTACCAAGGCTTCGATAAACCGACCGAAGGCTCGGAATGGATAGTGAAATGTGCTCGCAAGGAAAGTAGCCGTCCACTCTATGTGCTCGTTTGGGGAGGTTTGGAAGATGTGGCAGAAGCCCTACACGACGCCCCTGACATTGCCTCTCGCATCAGAATATATTGGATAGGTGGACCAAATAAAAAATGGAGTGTCAACAGTTATGCCTACATTGTGGATAACTTTCCAAAGCTCTGGTTTATAGAGAATAACGCCACCTATCGTGGTTTCATCTATGACTCGAAGAACAAGGATCAATACAATGGTGGCTACTATGAGCATTACATCAAGGGAGCAGGATTGATGGGCGATGATTTCGCACATTATTATAAAGGCAACCCGAAACTTGGCGATACGCCATCACTACTATACATGATGGATGGAGACCCAGCAAACCCAGAGAAGGAATCATGGGGAGGTAGTTTCGTAAAGTTCAATCATAGCACGAGGGTTCAGTTTCAGAGCACCACTACCGCCCAAGACACCGTGCCAGTATATAGCATCATGGAGTTTCATCTGAAGGGTCCAAAGCTGAAAGGCTCTGACAAAAAGGATCTTGCCATCGGAACTCCTTGCATCACGCTCACCATCGACCGTCAGCAGTGGGAAGGCTATTACATGGGCAAGGGCAAGTATATGGTAAGATATTCCACCTATAAGCCAGGCACTCACCCTTACACCATTACCTCCACCACCCTGCCCGATTTCAATCCTCTAGAGGGAGCCATCACCATCAGCAATGTGTGGCCTGGTAAGCCTCATAAGACTGACTACATGTTGCAAGGCGGCAACTGGTATACCGACCACCAAGAGCCAAGCACCTACTGGCACAATTGCCAAGGTGCCCAGCTACAGCAGAAATGGCGCAATGAGATCATGGAAGACTGGGGCAAAAGATGGAATTGGTTAAAGTAAGAAAGATAAAAACAGAGACGAGATTATCTCATAGAAAAAGAAAAGTTTGCGGAAATTGCTATCACTGCTATCATTATTTAGCTTATAAAATTACATAATACACTAATAGATAGATATTTATGATTTTCAAGAAGTGTGATAGATAGCCCCTAAAATGGGGATTATCTATCACTTTGCTATCACTTTTCCCTAGCAAAGCAGAATGGAAGCATAAGAGAGTGAATTGAAGATTACAAATTAGTTATATCATGTTAAAGAATCATCAAATATGACCTCTTTCTCAAAATGATTCATTATATTTGCATTAAAATCAATAAATTGATGAGATGGAAGATTTAAATCAATTAAAATTGGTCTTAGTCAAAAACAAAAAGACCAACAAATGGTTGGCAGAACAATTGGGAGTAAACCAAACTACTGTCTCTAAGTGGTGCACAAACACTACCCAACCAGACTTACTGACTCTGAAAAAGATATCAGAGTTACTAAACGTGAGTGTCAGTGAAATTATTAATTTCGACTAAACCCATCATCAAAAGGTGAGTTTGACAACACCTTGCGTTCCATTCGTCAAGAATTAACCAATGATGATTTGGCTCAGGAGAGGTTGTCTTATCCACGGACAATCTCCCCTGAGCCTCTAAATCTTACCTCTTTCATATTGATTTTTTGATTATAGTGTAATCTTCTAATAATATCGAAAGAAAGTCTTCCACATATAGTTTCAATAGAATCTTTTCCATTATAACTTATGAGATAAGCTTTAGTCGTAGATGCTTCGTCATAAACAATAATTTGACAGGGCACATTCTTGCTTTTGTTGTTACAAGAAGAAAGTGCCGTCAGTACAATTCCTATTATAAATAATGTTCTATTTTTCATGAGTTGTCATTTTCTGAGTTTCTTATAATTTTATAGTGTCTTTTAATATCTGGGTGTCTGCTCCAATCTTCTTCGTATTTAATTAGCCATTTTTTATGTCTTATTATATTTGATGATTGGTGTTGTAAGTCTCTTCCGTATTGGTGTTTAATATACTCTTTCGAGAATAGAATATTTACTTCGGATACAATATAAACTCTCTTGTCACCGATACAGAAATATTCAAATGGAATATTTGATTGCGTCTTTACTTGATTGAGCTCTCCCCCAGAATAAAGTTCACCAATAGTAAAGTAAGTTCCTATACCATATTTATTAGCTATATTGGCATCAATTTCATTGTTGAAATATAATGCGACAGATTCTATGTTAGGATTCTTCTTTATATATAATTTTATGATATTTATGAGAGATTGGTCAATGTCAGAGGAATTTAATTCTGTAGCCACTCTTTCATAATGACGATTATTCAATGTACATTGGCAAAGCAAATGTATCATTAGTACGGTTACGATAATATTCTTATAGTTCATGTCTTTTATCTTTAAAATGGTATATCTTGTGCACCTGTAGAAACGTCACACTGTTTATTGATTATTTTATATCCGTTTTTATAATCATATTTGACTAACCATCCGGTATGTTTGGTTTTATCAAAAAAATGGTTCAGCCATTTGTCCTGTGCAAGAACCTTACTTGGATAATTGGGATGTAATATTGTGTTTGATGAGGATACTACATATACTTTTTTGTTTTTTAAAAGAAAGTAAAAGGATGGTAAGAACTTGTTTTTGAACATATCGTTAGCTTCAAAATGTGGAATGCTAAATTCTCCAATGGTGAAATATATACCATTGCCATAGTATGTGGAAAGATCTGACTCTAAATTAAAGAAAACCACAATATTGCTATCGTTAGGATAAGCTGTTTCATATTCTTTTATAATATTTAAAAAGGACTTGTCGATGTTTGTAACCTCTAATTCTTTAAGACGAGTAGTACTTTTGTTTTTGTTGCATGAACAGAAACAAATGGATAAAACGAAAGTGATAAATAAGATATGTTTCATTTCTTATGATGTTTAAATGGATTAACAGATTTTTGGCAAGTAAGCTCCACATTCCCTAAAAGGGCAAAAGCTCCTAGCCGTATTTGAACCACTTACGAAAATTCGGTTATAATTCTATTCTTCATTGTGTACGTTTTTGTTTCTTTTGAGAATTTGCTGGAAAGTTTCTGTTTCTTCAATTATGGTTATACCTAATAGTGTTTCGACATGTTTGTTGATGACAGTGTATTCTTTATTTGTTTCATGGATTTTATCGTGGTTAATCTTGTGTTGAATTAGCCATGCCTTATGTCTTGTGCAATCAAAATAATCTTTCAACCATGGATTGCTTGTAAATATATCCTTTGTAAATTTGGGTGTTAGTAGAACATTGCTTTTGGGAACAATGAAAATCTTTCTGCCGTTTAGTACAAAATAACATGATGGTATATAAGCATAAGATTTTGAAATCTCTGCTTCGAACCTAGGGATATCAAATTCTCCTAAAGTGAAGTAGTCTGCAAGTCCGTATTCTTGATTTCGAATAGAATCAACTGGCAAATTAAAAAATAAGACCATACTGCTATCTTGTGGATACTCTTGCATGTATTGCTTAATAATATCCTTGATAGAATCATCAATATAAGACGATTCTATTTCTTTAATTTCTAAAAGTGCATCGTTCTTTTTGTTTGTACATTGACAAAAGAGTAATGCAATAAATATTAATAACAAATGTTTCATATTTATTTATTTTGAAAAGAATTTTATAATATAACTTAAACTTATGTTGTATGTTTACGCCTTAATCCATTACAGAAAATTCTCTTAAATATTGCT
>ERZ1034915.76-NODE-76-length-67760-cov-18.291515_pt1 | contig 67760 bp, 60 predicted proteins | sample MGYA00520592_ERZ1034915 | MGnify/ENA primary metagenome ERZ1034915 (study PRJEB33766, sample SAMN09781787) | gut metagenome | biome: gut microbiome | host: Homo sapiens | place: Madagascar | study: EMG produced TPA metagenomics assembly of the PRJNA485056 data set... | reverse complement strand
TTCGGAAGAAGCAGAAACGGAGGAAGCGATTGAAAAAGATGCTTAAACGGCTGGGTGTTGTTATTCCCAGCACAATTCTGACCCTGATGATGGCGGTGGGCTTTTCGACCCCGGTCTTTGCCTATGTGGATACCACTGAGGTGGCAGAGGAACCTGTCCAGGTAATCGAGGAAGCAGAGCCGACCGAGGAAGAAAAGATCCCGTTCACCATCGCAGGCAACGGCGAGGTAGAGGACAATATCGTAGATGACCCCAGCAAGGAGTTCTTCACGGTCAAGACCAAGGGCGGCAATACGTTCTTTCTGGTGATTGACCGGGCGCGGAACAGTGAGAACGTCTATATGCTCTCGATGATCGACGAGTACGATCTGCAGGAGTTTCTGGACGATGAAGAACGGAACGGCAAGCAGGAAGAAGAAACACCTGCGGTAGTCCTGCCCGAAACCAAACCCGAACCTACCCCGGATGTGGAAATCGAAGAACCGAAAGAAGAATCCAGCGGCGGTATGAATAAGATTCTGCTGCTGGTATTCGTGGCTGCGCTGGGCGGTGCAGGTGCTTTCTTCTACTTCTACATTTATAAGCCGAAGCCGAAAGAGGAAACCCCGACGAGCGAGAACATGGAAACCGACCAGAGCCTTGCAACCGTGAACGAGGATAATCAGTCGGACAACGAAAATGGCACATAAGAAAACCGTAACATAAGGATGCAGGGGTAGTCGAAAGGCTATCCCTGTTTTTTGCAAGGAGGGAAAAATTTGAAATATCTGGTGATTGCAGAAAAACCGAATGTATCCAGAGCCATTGCCAAAGTAATCGGTGCATACCGACAGGAGGACGGGTATCTGGAGGGTGGGAATTGCGTGGTAAGCTGGTGTCTGGGGCATCTGGCAGAGTATGCAGCCCCAGAACACTATGATGAACGCTATGAAAACTGGCGTTTTGAGGATTTGCCGATCCTTCCTGCCGAGTGGAAACTGCTGGTGCATAGCACCAAGAAGCCGCAGTTCAATGTCCTGCGCAAACTGCTCCGCAGCAAGAAATTCGATTATGTGGTGAACGCCTGCGACGCAGGACGCGAGGGTGAAGCGATTTTCCGCCGTGTGTATGCTCTTGCCGGAAGCAAACTCCCCATCAAGCGACTGTGGATCAGCAGTATGGAGGATGCCGCCATCCAGCAGGGCTTTGAAAACCTGAAAGATGGTGCAGCGTATGACAACCTGTTTGCAGCGTCCGAGTGTAGGGCAAAAGCAGACTGGCTGATCGGCATGAACGGAACCCGCGCTTTTACGAAAAAGTACGGCAGAAAGCAGAGCATTGGTCGTGTGCAGACCCCGACTCTGGCGATGCTGGCCGAACGGCAGGCCAAAATCCAGAACTTTGTAAAAGAACCCTATTATAAAGTGGAACTGTCCGGCGCAGGTGTCGTAGCGGTATCAGAACAGATGGCACAGGAGCAGGATGCAGATACCGTGCAGGCCGCTTGCGATGGCCAGTGTGCCGTGGTTGGCAGCATCGAGCGCAAGAGGGTAGAAAAGAAGCCCCCGAAGCTGTATGACCTGACGACCTTGCAGCGAGAAGCAAACCGCTACTACGGCCTGACCGCCAGCCAGACCTTGCAGGCGGCACAAGAGCTGTATGAAGAAAAACTGGTGACATATCCCAGAACGGACAGCCAGTTCGTGACCGAGGATATGCGCAGAACGGTGGAATCTCTGGTGCTGGCTCTGGATGGTCAGACTGTGGATATAAGCTGTATTATCAATAACAGCAAGGTCACAGACCATCATGCGATTTTGCCGACGATGCAGGGCGCAAAGTGTAATAAGGAAAAGCTGTCCGAAATCAAACAGAAGATTCTTTCACTTATCATCTGGAAACTGGTGCAGGCTGTGCAGCCGCCGTTCGTCTATGAGGATGTTCTGGTGACGGTATGCTGCCAGGGCAGGAACTTCACGGCAAAATATAAGGATGTTTTGCAGCCCGGATATACGGCAAAGCCCGTTCCGTTTGTGGAGCCGGAAAAGGACAAGGATGTGCCGCTTCCGAAAAAGCTGGAGCAGGGAACTGTCCTTCCGATGGTACGGGCAGAGAAAAAGCAGGGCTTTACTTCGCCGCCGAAAGTCTACACGGAAGATACCCTGCTGTCGGCCATGGAAACAGCAGGCAACAAAGAATTTGAAAAAGATACCGAGAAAAAGGGTCTGGGAACCCCTGCAACGCGCGCCGCAATTCTGGAAAAGCTGGTATCTTCCGGCTATGTGCAGCGCAGGGGCAAACAGATGATTCCCACGGAGGACGGTGTGGCCGCGATCCGCAATATCCCGGACTACCTGAAATCTGCCAGCATGACAGCCGAGTGGGAAAATGACCTGCTGCGGATGGAACGCGGCGAGATCAAGCCCCATGATTTTATGCAGGGCATCCACGGGCTGCTCGATAAGATGCTGGCTGACCTCCGGCAGATTCCTACCGTCGCGGCGGTTCCCTATTATAATAAGGTAGGCGTGGGAAGCTGCCCGGTCTGCGGAAACCCTGTGCATGAAAGCAAACTCAGCTTTTGTTGTGCAGACCGCAGCTGCAAATTTGCCCTCTGGAAAGAAAGCAGATACTTGTCCAATATGAGAAAGACGCTGGATAAGAAGATGGCAGTAGACCTTTTGAAGAAAGGCCGCACCCATGTAAAAGACTTTTATTCCGTGAAAAAAGATAAGACATTCGCCGCTGACCTTGTGATGCGCGTCGAAGATGGCCGCGCACAGTACAGTTTGGAATTTCCCAGAACACCGATGAAAACGAAAACGTAAAGGAGGTTTGACCCTTGCCACAAATTAACGATATTCGAGAATTGGCGCAGCAGAACGCCCGGTATGTCAGTAACTCGCCACAGGATTGGATGAGTTATCTGGATGTGGCGGCGCGGCTGTACCGCTATTCGTTCACCGATGCACTCCTGATCCACGCGCAGCGGCCCGATGCAACCGCCTGCGCAGAACTGGAACTCTGGAATCAGAAAATGAGCCGATGGGTCAACCGTGGCGCAAAAGGCATCGCGCTTCTGGATGATACCGGACCGCGTACCAAACTGCGGTATGTGTTCGATATTGCTGACACTCATCTGGTGCGCGGCGGCAGAACACCACTCTTATGGAATCTGGACAGCCATGAGCATGAGCAGGCTATCTTAGACCATCTGGCAGACATCTATGGCTTATCCCAGACAGACAGCATGAACGCTGCTCTGCTGGAACTGGCACAGCAGCTGACCGCCGACAATCTGGATGAAGCGATGGATGGTCTAGCCTATGAGGTGGCAGACACTTTTCTGGAAGAGCTGGACGAAGATAACATCCGTGTCCGCTTCCGGGAACTGATGACCAACAGTATCTTCTATACGCTTTCCCGGCGTTGCGGGCAGGAGCCTATGGATGTACTGGACGATGATGACTTTATCCGTATTGTGGATTTTAACAAGCTGCCGGTGCTGTCGTTCCTTGGCAACGCCGTTTCCGAACAATGCGAAGCGGTTCTTTTTGACATTGGCCGCGAGATGCGGAAAATTTACAAAAAAGAAATCACGCAGCAGCTTGAAAAATCCGTTGACAGCTTGTATAATACCAATACGGACTTTAGTACATTAAAGCGCGAAACCGAAGGCGCCACGACCAAAGGAGGACAAGAAAATGGAGTTGACGTATTACCGCAAGGGAGATTATCTGTTCCCGAATCTGGCCGTGCAGGACGAGCCGCAGACCATCGGGAAGTATGGGATGCTGCGCAGGACGTACCTGAAAGAGAATCGAAAGAACTGGTATCAGAGTATGCTGATAAGCGGCAGGCTGAACCAGCATCTGGCGCAGATCGAGGAAGCAGCGGAGAGCATGGTGGAAACCCTGCTGGACAGCCTGAACGAGAAGTTTCCGGCACCGAGCAAGGAGCAGAACCCGCTGGCATGGGCAGCGCACCAGAACAACCTGACAGCGATGGCCGAGGAAATCGTCTTGAAGGAATTGGTGTACAATTAACCGAAACGACAACAGAACAGGATTTGAGCGAAGCAGAGGAAGAAATTGCCTCTGCTTTTTCTTTGCCTGATCTTCCGACCGTGGAACAGCAGATCCGCGCCATTGAAGCACCGATCCAGGCGCGGTATGCAGAGAAAATCGCACTTGATTCCGAAGTGGTCGAAGAAATCCTGCGCACGGGCAGCAACCGCAGCAAAGGCCAGCTGCGCCTGATCTACAATTTTATGGTCGAGAAAACCCCGGAAGAATACACGGAGTTTGTGAAAAACGAATACGGTACAGGCGGCAAAGGATTTGAAATTGACGGTGCAAAGTATGCCGTCTGGTTCGATGATTTGGAGCTGCGCATTGCAGCAGGTAGTACGGCAAAGGGCGGCACGATTGTCAATGCGTTTCTTTCGTGGGAGGATGTCAGCAACCGCATCCATGAACTGCTCCGACAGGGGGAGTACGCACCGCAGGCGGTTCTGGATGCTGCACGGCAGAATGCTTTGCAGGAACACGCGCAGACATTGGCTTATATGGAGCGTGATTTGGCCGATGGCGTTGCCGAAGCAGTGTTTCAGGATACAGAAATCTTCAGGGGCGGTTTCCCGGAACTGACGGACAGGCTGGCGGGCTTGCTGGATGATACGGATTTTCTGACTGACCTCAACGAGAGATTGTCTGCGCTGGGGGAAGCCTATACCGAAGATAGAGATCTGATGCGGATGCACTTTTATAAGCCGGATAAGGTCGCGGCACTGTTCCAGCAGTTTGCAAAACCTTATCAGGATTATGCAGCAAGAGAGGGCTTTCACTGGAACGAGTATAAGAAGTTCATCACGGAAGATGAAATAAACGCTTATTTCACACGGGGCAGCAATTATTCGGACAGTCGGCTGGCAATCTATTCGTTTTTCCTGAATCATGAGGACAAAAAAGAGCGGACTGACTTCCTGAAAGAGCATTATGGGATCGGCGGCAGCAGCCATGCGCTCTGCGGGGCAGACGATTCCCACGAAGATCACGATGGCAGGGGCATTGCTTTGGAGCGTGGCTCATACGGAAACCCGTATGCCAGCGTTCATCTGAACTGGAATCAGGCCGCAGGCCGGATCGACCAGCTGATCCGTGACAGTGAATATCTGAAACCAGCGGACTATTCCCGGATGCCTGTCTATGAGCGCGAGTGGATGGCAATGCGGGTGATGGGCTTCTATCATCACCTGCCGAACGAAGTGGAACGGCCTTTCCCGCAGGATCTTTACCACGAAGAGGACCGAAAGGCTCTCGTCGAAAAGCTGGCAGACCCTAAACAAGAAGTGGAACTGTTGGCGCAGATGGACAATGCGCTGCTGTCCGTGCCGATGGATTCCGAAGAATATGAGCGCAAGGCAGAATTCCTCTCTATCCTGCACCAGTATGTCGAGGGAACGTACACGATCTTCCCGGAAAAGAAGAGGGCTGTTGAGATTGCGGATTCTGAGCTTGGACAGCTGTCCATCTTTGATTTTATGGAGCAGGAGCCGCAATCGAAAGAGCAGTCAACCGCCGCAGCGGTTGAGAAACCCCGCAAGGATGCGCCTCTTGTGGATGTAAAGCCCTCTAAGCAGATGCTGCAGCCCCTGCCGCTGGATGCCGCCAACGAGTATAATGCGCTGAAAGAGCGTTACCCGGATGCACTGGTCGGGTATGAGCAGTACGGAAACTTTGAGTTCTACGGCGAGGATGCAAAGCGCGTTTCAGAACTTCTTGGCAGCAAGCTGTTGGAAAAGGAAACTGCACTCGGCAAGGTTGAGGTATCTGGTTTTCTGCGTGAACAGTGGATTTCACAGGCAATGAGGCTCTGGAAGCAAGGGGAGAACGTCTATCTGTCCAGCCAGCAGGAAGATGGAACCCATGCCCAAACGAAATACTTCCGCAGAGAGGAATATCTGCCTGTTAATACCATCATCAAACTGGACGATAGAGAGTTCCGTGTGGATTCGGTGGACTTTGGAAATAGAACGGTCGGTTTGCAGGATATGACCCTTGCGAAAGAAGCCCGGTATCCGATTTTCCGAACGGAACCGCTGGAGTACATTCGGCATTTGTACGAGCAGGCAGATGTGCCGATGGAAGAAGCGGTGGAAATCACGGTCTTTACGGCTCTGCACAATGCAGGTGTGGCCTACGAGGATTTTTCCCCGGAGCAGATGGATGTGATTTATTCGGTGGCAGAATCGGGCGGCGAACTGGAAGAACTGCTGAATCCCGACTTCCCGCCAGAACAGATGCAGCTGATCGCAGATGTGCAGAACCGAACGGATGCCATCAGCCGTGCAGCGGCAGAGGAAGCCCTTGAACCGCTGATCCAGCAGCCTATGACCCCGGCAGAGGTCAACCATGCACGGCGGCAGCACAATCTTCCGCTGGAAAATGGTGCGGTGGAACAGCCTGCACCGCCCAAACAGGAGCCTATCAACTTCCATATTGAGGACAACGACCTCGGCGCAGGAGGGCCGAAAACGAAGTACAAAGCAAATGTGGAAGCCATTCGGTTACTGAAAACGCTGGATGTAGAGCAGCGGCAGGCTACCGCAGAGGAACAGGAGATTCTTTCCCGGTATGTCGGCTGGGGCGGCATTCCGCAGGCGTTCGACGAGAAGAATGCGGACTGGGCAAAGGAGTATGCGGAACTGAAATCTCTGCTCCCGGCAGATGAGTACAGCGAAGCGCGGGCATCCACGCTGAATGCTTTCTACACTTCGCCTACGGTTATCAAGGCAATGTATGAAGCCCTTTCCAACATGGGTCTGAGCAAAGGCAATGTACTGGAACCGTCCTGCGGTGTCGGTAACTTCATGGGTCTTGTGCCTGAAAGCATGGAGAACATCAAGATGTATGGTGTGGAGCTGGACAACGTATCAGGACGCATTGCACAGCAGCTTTATCAGAAGAACAAAATTGCAGTGCAGGGCTTTGAAACAATGCAGTTCCCGGACAGTTTCTTTGATTGTGTGGTGGGTAATGTGCCGTTCGGCAATTACAAAGTGCCGGATAAGCGGTATGACCGCCACAACTTCCTCATCCACGATTATTTTATCGCCAAGAGCCTTGACCTTGTGCGTCCGGGCGGCGTGGTAGCGGTGGTAACGTCCAGCGGTACGATGGATAAGAAGGATTCCTCTGTCCGTGAGTACCTTGCCAACCGTGCTGATCTGGTAGGTGCAATTCGACTGCCGAACAATGCGTTTCAGCGCAATGCCAACACCAGCGTGGTGGCTGACATTCTGTTCCTGCAAAAGCGTGATCGTACAGCGGTGGAGCGGGCTGACTGGGTGGATCTCGGTGAAACATCAGAGGGATATTCCATCAACCAGTATTTTGCGCAGCATCCTGAAATGGTGCTGGGGGAAATCACCACCGAAAGCACGCAGTATGGCAAGCAGGAAACTACGGTCAAGCCCATCGAAGGCGCAGACCTTGCCCAGCAGTTGAAAGAAGCAGTCGGAAATATCCATGCCACTATCACAGAGCCGGAAATTTCCGATGATGAACTGGATGTGCAGGAAGAACCTATTCCAGCAGACCCAAGTGTGAAGAATTTCAGCTTCACGAACGTGGACGGGCAGATTTACTACCGTGAAAATTCCTTTATGAATAAGGTGGAACTGCCTGCCGTAACCGCAGAGCGAGTGCTGGGTATGATCGCTCTGCGGGAAACCACCCGGAAACTGTTGGATTGTCAGCTGCATGATGGTTCGGATGCGGAAGTACAGCTTTTACAGAATGAACTGAAACAGCAATACACCGCATTTAAGGCGCAGTATGGTCTGATCAACAGCACTGCCAACAAGCGGGCGTTCCGACAGGATAGCAGCTATTGTCTGCTGGCATCACTGGAAATTCTGGACGAGGAGAAGAATCTCAAACGGCTTGCCGATATTTTTACCAAACGTACTATCCGTAAGCCGGAACCCGTCACCTCAGTGGACACGCCCAGTGAAGCACTGGCACTTTCCATTGGAGAGAAAGCAAAGGTAGATGTGCCGTTCATGGCGCAGCTTTGCGGTAAGCCTGAGCAGGAAGTCACGGATGAACTGGCAGGTGCGATTTTCCGAAATCCTGTGACACAGCAGTGGGAAACGTCGGATGAATACCTGTCCGGCAACGTTCGTGAAAAACTGGCCACAGCAGAAACCTTTGCAGCGAACCATGCAGAGTATCAGATCAATGTGGATTACCTGAAACGGGTACAGCCCAAAGACCTGGATGCTTCGGAAATCGAAGTGCGGCTGGGTGCAAACTGGGTAAAACCGGAATACATCACGCGATTTATGCGGGAAGTGTTCAAGACACCTGGCTACTATGCAGGCGATGAAATCAAGGCAACCTATTCCGAAATCTCCGGTGCATGGAACATCTCCGGCAAGTCGATGGATCGCGGCAATCCGCTTGTTACCAATACCTACGGAACGATGAGGGTCAATGCCTATAAGCTGCTGGAAGATGCGCTGAACCTTCGGGATACAAAAATCTACGATACGATTCACGATGCGGATGGCGACCACCGTGTGCTGAATAAGCAGGAAACCATGCTTGCACAGCAGGCACAGGAATCCATTCGGGAAGCGTTTAAGCAGTGGATTTTCAAAGATTTAGATCGCCGCGAGGATTTGTGTGCGACCTATAATCGGATTTTCAATGCGATTCGGCCCCGTGAGTACGATGGCAGTCATATTCGTTTTGAGGGCATGACCCCGGAAATTTCCCTGATGCCGCACCAGAAAAATGCGGTGGCGCACATTCTGTACGGCAACAATACGCTGCTGGCCCATTGCGTGGGCGCAGGCAAGACCTTCCAGATGATCGCTGCCGGCATGGAGAGCCGCAGGCTGGGCCTGTCGCAGAAAAACCTCTATGTGGTGCCGAACCACCTCACGGAGCAGTGGGGCGCAGATTTCCTGCGGCTCTATCCCAATGCCAATGTACTGGTGGCAACAAAAAAGGATTTTGAACCCAGCAATCGAAAGCAGTTCTGCTCCCGGATTGCAACCGGCGATTATGATGCTATCGTAATCGGTCATTCGCAGTTTGAGCGAGTGCCGCTCTCCCCGGAACGGCAGAAAGCCATTATAGAGCGGCAGATCGACGATATTACACTGGCTCTGGCGGATGCCCGGAGTGAGGACAGCCGCAGTTTTACGGTCAAGCAGATGGAAAAAACAAAGAAAACACTGGAAGCAAAGCTGCAAAAGCTGAACGACCAGACGAGAAAGGATGATGTGGTTACATTTGAGGAACTGGGTGTTGACCGTCTGTTTGTGGACGAGTCGCATTTCTATAAAAATATGTTCCTCTATACAAAAATGCGGAACATCGCAGGTATCGCCCAGACCGATGCACAGAAGTCCAGCGATATGTTTGCAAAGTGTCAGTACTTGGACGAACTGACAGGCGGCAAGGGCGTGACCTTTGCAACCGGAACCCCGGTCAGCAACTCGATGGTGGAGCTATACACCATTATGCGGTACCTCCAGTATGACACCCTGCAGAAGATGGGGCTGAGCCACTTCGATGATTGGGCGGCATCCTTTGGTGAAACCGTCACAGCAATCGAGCTTTCCCCGGAAGGAACGGGCTACCGTGCAAAAACGCGCTTTGCCCGGTTTTTCAATCTGCCGGAGCTGATTTCTCTGTTCAAGGAATCGGCAGATGTACAGACAGCGGATATGCTGAACCTGCCTGTGCCGCAAGCAGAGTACATCAACGAAGTGCTGAAACCGAGCGAAACACAGGAAGAAATGGTGAGTTCCTTTGCAGACCGTGCCGAGGCCGTGCGCAACGGCAGCGTGAATCCCAGATTCGATAATATGCTCAAGATCACCAACGATGGCAGAAAACTGGCACTCGACCAGCGGCTTATGAATGATATGCTGCCGGACGAGCCGGAGAGTAAGGTGAATCGCTGTGTGGAAAATGCGTTCAAGGTCTGGGAAGAATCTGCCACGGATAAGGGAACACAGTTGATTTTTTGCGATTTATCGACACCAAAAGTGGATGGCACATTCAACGTCTACGATGATGTGCGGGAGAAACTGGTGGCGAGGGGCGTTCCTCGTGAAGAAGTGGCGTTCATTCACGAGTACAACACCGAAACGAAAAAGGCTGACTTGTTTGCAAAGGTGCGCGCCGGACAGGTTCGTATCCTGATGGGGTCCACGCCGAAACTTGGCGCGGGAACCAATATTCAGGATCGGCTGATTGCCCTGCATCATCTGGATTGCCCGTGGAAGCCGTCTGACCTGGAACAGCAGGAGGGACGTATTCTCCGGCAGGGAAACCGAAATAAGCAGGTGAAAATCTATCGTTACGTCACTGAAAATACGTTTGATTCGTATATGTGGCAGATTTTGGAAAATAAGCAGAAGTTTATAAGCCAGATCATGACCTCTAAATCTCCTGTCCGCGCCTGTGATGATGTGGACGATACCGCGCTGTCCTATGCCGAAATCAAGGCACTGGCAACAGGCAATCCCTACATCAAGGAAAAGATGGACTTGGATATTCAGGTCAGCAAGCTGAAGCTGCTGAAAGCCAATCACACCAGTCAGATTTATAGTCTGGAATCGGATATTGCGCGCCGCTATCCGCGAGAAATCGCTGTGGCACAGGGTCAGATCGAAGCACTGAAAACCGATATGGAAGCGGCAAAACCACTTCTGGCGCAGGATAAAGACCACTTCGCTATGGAGATCAGCGGCAAGGTGTACACCGAACGCAAGGAAGCGGGTGCAGCCATCATTGAGTCTTGCAAGGCTTTGAAAGCAGCAGGCACCGAGGGCAGGATCGGCAGCTACGGTGCGTTTGAACTGCATTCCCGGTTTGACAACTTCGATAAGGTGTTCCGTTTGTCCATCAAGGGCGCATGGAACTACTCTATGGAAGTCGGCAAAGACCCGCAGGGTAATATCCTGCGCGTTACCAATGCACTGGCAGGCATCGAAAGAGCATTGCCGCAGGTGGAGCGCAGACTGGAAACCTTGGAACAGCAGTTGGCGCAGGCAAAGGAAGAAGCCAAGCGGCCCTTTGTTCAGGAAGCGGAACTGGCCGAAAAATCTGCGCGACTTGCGGAGCTGAACTCTCTGCTCAACATGGACGAAAAGGGCGGTGAGGATACGCTGGGCGTGGACGAGGATGCAGCCGAAACCGAGGTTGCAGACAGGCCGCATCAGCCTGTGAACTATGCAGGCCGCGTTGCAGAGCGCAGTGCGGACAATGTGCGGAAACCCTCTGTGCTGGCACAGCTTTATACAAAGCAGGCAGAGCGCAGTGCAGAACCGCAGAAATCCCAGAAGCGGAAAAGTCACGATATGGAACTGTAAATAGGATAACCCCGTTAGATCTCTGCAAGGAATCTAACGGGGCATTTTTGAAAAAGGAGGGCATTTGCTGACATTAACACCGATCAATCTGAAAACGGCAAACGCATTTGTACAGCAGTATCACCGCCACCATAAGCCGACACGAGGGCATAAGTTCTCCATTGGCGTATCGGAGAATGACACATTGGTGGGCGTTGCTATCTGCGGCAGACCCGTGGCTCGGCGGCTGGACGATGGCTATACGCTGGAGGTCAACCGCCTGTGTACGGATGGAACGCCGAACGCTTGCAGCATCCTGTATGCGGCGGCATACCGTGCAGCACGGGCAATGGGCTACAACAAAGTAATCACTTACATTCTGGACACTGAAAATGGAGCATCCCTGAAAGCTGCCGGGTACACCTGTGAGGGCAGGGCCGGAGGCTTGGAGTGGAACGGTGCAAAAGCACCAAAACAGGCCGACCAATATCCGCGCCAGATGAAAACACGATGGGTCAAGAAAAAGGAGGGCTTGCATGGCAGTTGACCGCAAACAGCAGATGAAAGAAATCACGGAACGGTTGGAGCAGGGCGTAAAGGATATTTTCACTTCGGAAATGTATACGACGTATCTGCGCACAATGGCAAAATTCCACAATTACAGCTTCAACAATACACTGTTGATCGCTATGCAGCGGCCTGATGCCACACTGGTGGCAGGGTTTAACGCATGGAAGAATAAGTTTAACCGTTACGTCAAAAAAGGCGAAAAGGGCATCCAGATCATCGCTCCGGCTCCCATCAAGGAAGTGGAGGAGCGCGAGAAAATCGACAAGGATACGGGTCTGGCTGTGCTGAACGAAAACGGTGAGCCGGAAATGGAACGTGTGGAGTATATGATTCCGCGTTTCCGCGTAACAACGGTCTTCGATGTTTCGCAGACCGATGGTGAACCGATTCCGTCGTTGGAAGTAAATGAACTGACGGCCAGTGTCAAAGACTATGCGCTGCTTACGGCGGCAATCGAGCAGGTATCGCCTGTGCCGATGCGGTTTGATGAAATCGAAGGGGAAGCCAAAGGTTATTACAGCGATGCCGACAAAGAAATCTGCATTCAGGTCGGCATGGGTGAGAGCCAGACCATAAAGACGATGATCCACGAAGTCGCTCATGCGATGCTGCATAACAGCGATTTGATGAAGCAGCGCGGCGAAGAAAAAGACAGGCTCACGAAAGAAACCGAAGCCGAAAGCATCGCATTTACGGTCTGTTCGGCTCTGGGCATTGATACATCCGATTATTCGTTTCCGTATGTGGCAAGCTGGGCCAGCGGCAAGGAGATGAAGGAACTGAAAGATTCGATGGATACGATTCGATTGACCGCAGCCGATTTTCTGGAAAAGCTGGAAACAGCGGTGGCAGAAAGGAGTGCAGAGCGTATGACTGCGATGCAGTACGCGGAAAAGCTGATTGCCGACAAGGAGCAGGGAATAACGATTTTCGATGATGAGCAGCGAAACCTCATCGTGAATTTCGCCTTTAAGCTGGATGACCAGGCTGCAACGGAAGAACTGGTGAACGGTCTGGCGGCTGCACTGGCAGAGGATGACAAAGAAAAAGTCAACCGCCTGATGTACGATGCACAGGAGAAAATCGAAAATCTCCCGGATGGGATGATTGGACTTTCCGAAATGCACGACTACGGCTATCTGCACGATGATGTGTTCCCTCTGACGAAAGAGGGAGCACGGGAATGGCATCGGCTGGGTGAGAAGATTTATCCATTGTTCCGTGATGGAACAGCAGGCGATTATGTAAGCCAAGAGGAGATCGAGCAGCACGATGGCATTTTCGGCATTAAGGCAGACGCATGGGATGCGATTCTGTTGGAGCAGCGGGAAGATTATTCAGAGGACGAGTATGCACGCCCGGATTTTCAGCTGACAGTAATAAATCGTGAACAGGCTCTGCGGCTGTATGACGAGGGAAAGCAGATATATCTTGTCCGCATCAGCCCGTGGCCGATTCTTGTCACGGCACGAGAGGAAATCGAGCGCGGAAGTGATACCTTCCAGATTGCAATAGCAGATTTAGAGCAGGAGCGGAACATGACAGAACAGGAAAATGTGCTGCTGTATGGCAGCAAAAAGCAGTTCGGTATTTATCAGATCACAGAGCGTGACCCGGAACACGACTACCGTTTCATGGGGCTGGACTATGTGGAGAAGAAAGGCATAACGGTTACCTGTGCAGATTATGACCTGAGTTATGCCGCACCGCTTACGGAAAAGGATACGCTGGATGGCATTTATGAACGGTTCAATATCCAGCGTCCGGCAGACTTCACGGGCCATTCGCTGTCGGTCAGTGATGTGGTGGTACTCAATGATGGCAGTACGGTCAAAGCCTACTATGTGGACAGCATCGGCTTTGCTGAACTGCCGGAATTTTTCAAGGAAAGGAATATGGATTTGCAGAAAGAGAACCTTTTGAACGAAGAATTGCAGGAAATCGAAATCTTTGATAAGCCCGGTCTTTTCAGCAATGGCCGACTGCGGGATGAAGATGTGCCGGAGGGTTTATATCGCTATGATCTGCGCGGTTCAGACTATGACCCCGGCCAGCCCATTACAGTGGAGAAAACTGTGGTAGTGAACCACGCGGCATCTGTTCTGATGGCAGAAGAACTTGACCTTGGCGCAGACGGGCGGCTGGAACTTGGCGAGGAAGGTCTGAACTTCACAGGCGCAGAACTGACCGTGCGAGAGTTCATGGAGGAACAGCAGCAGAAAAGGAACGGACTGATCCACGGCGATTCCGACCACATTGCAGTCGAGGGGCATATCGGCACATGGTATGCTGTTGATGAAACGGAGATCGGCGGCGAGAAGTTCTTCCTGCTGGAACATGAGGAACACGGCGACATGGCGGCCTGCGTTGCAGTCAATGAGCAGGGCAAGCTGGTGGCAGAGGATTTGTGGAACGGCTTCGATGATGATTTTCTGGACGCGGTAAAAGAGTATCTTTCTGAAAAATGGAATATGCCGAATAAAGATGATGTGGTATCGGAAATCATTGAAAAGGCTGTGCCTGTGCCGGACAACAGCACACAGGACTATTCGGATGTGCCTGTCTATTATGAGCCGTTCTCCTATGCGCAGGAACATGGTGAAGTGGATTTGTACCGCACTTCCTATCGGCTGAACAGCGAGTGCAAGCAGGCAATCCAAGAAGCGATTGCGGACAACTATGACGGGATGCACCTTGGCGATGATGCAGTGAATCAGGTGGTGCGGCAGTATGGTATGGAGCGTGTGGGATACATTCTGGCGAATACCCTGCGCTACAAAAACTATGATGGCCGCTTTTCTCCCAGCAATAAGGAATGGGCAGAGCAGGTCGGCACCCCGGAAAATAACGCGAGAATCATTAAATTTCGAGCAGATTGGGTGGTTTCCAGCCATCCGGCTGTTTTGGATGGCTTTGTGACGATGTACCGGGATGAACTAGAAGCGCAGAAAAAGCTGGAGCAGGAGCAGCCATTTGTAAAGCGATTCTATGTAGTCGAGAACCGGCAGGCCGTTCCGCTTGAAATTAAGCGGTTTGGCAATCTGGACGATGCAATGTCGCAGTATCAGGTACTTCCGAACCATTACATGAAAGCCCTGGGCGTGGAGAAAAATCCTGATCCGCTGCCGGGGGTGCTGGATGTTCTGCAATGCAAGAACGGCATTGACACCATCGTAGAGGACTATAAAACGGTTCCGGGCTGGGATAACCCGTATATCCAGAATCACGTTGTCCAGCCGTTGCGGGGGGCGTTAGCCGTGCAGGAAGTGGAACTGGCCTACAAACTGCCGGATGCCTATTTTCACATTCAGACCTGTGACGATGGTTTCGACTATACCTTATATAATAAGGACTTTACGGAGCGGGATGGAGGCATCCTTGAAACGGACGGAGATAAGCCTGTGCAGGAGGCTATGACGGAATTGCTGGCAGAGTTTGGCTGTGATGCAGCACAGGGCAGGGTCATGGACGCGGCAGAACTGCGGGAACAGGCCGATACGGTGGCGGAACAGCAGGCAGAAGTTTTAAAAGAAAAACTCGCCGCAGAAAGACCTGCGCCGGAGGAAACACTCAGTTTTTATGTTGCGGAGTGTTTGGAGTTTACGTTTGCAGGAGAGTTCCACGACCATCTGACGATGGAAGAAGCGTTGGAAGTCTACGACAAGATTCCGTCCGAACGGATGAACGCCGACAAGTGCATTGGATTCTGCATCGAGGAAGATGGCGGCTTTGTTGGAATGTATGAGTTGGTCGTGAATGACAAAGTGCAGCGCGAGAACATCAACTCCATCAACTACTTCAGGGATGATAAGCTGGTGCAGCAGGCTATCTCTGATATGGAAAAGCTGATGGCGGCACGACAGCAGAGTAAGGAACAGGAACGCGGCAGTACGAAAAAGGCTGTTCTGGATGCCCTGCGCAGTCTGAAAGCCAAGAAGCAGGAGCAGCCTGCACAGGAACAGGATAAGCCGAAGAAAGCGAAAAAGAAAGGGATGGAGTTATGAGCAATGTACGCTTTGATGAACTGGAACTGATGCTGATGGCGATGTTTGAGCAGCCGACGCTCAAAGATACGATCCAGGCGTTGAAGGAAGTTCAGCCGCTTGTGGCAGAGGATGCGGAGATGGCTGCGCTTGTCCAGCAGACCATCCCGAAGATGCAGCGGTTGAATGAGCAGCAGTTCAAGGGGCTGGAACTGGAATGGCATAGTCCGGAGGAGGCGGAAGGAGAAAACGTAAAATGATAAACCAGTATAGAGTTTTCCAAATCAAAGAGGCACATCATCAGCATTGGGCAAAATCCTATGCACAGCAGGTAGAGGACGGCTTTTTGATTCATCATCAGAATTACCAGAGTGCATATAAAGGAAAGCCTGCCCCCAGCGATACGCCGATGACAGCCCGGAAGCGGCTGGAAGAAAAGCGACCAAACACATTTGTTGGACGGTCGTTTGGTGTTGGCGATGTGATTGTATGGGATGAAGAAAAGGGTCGGAAGTTTTTCTACGTCGATAAGGAAGAACTGGTAGAGTTCGGTGGCTTTATGGATGCTGATGCAGCCGGAAATACTGTCGTCTACATGGTTCCCAATTATCAGATTGATGGAAAGACTGGAACGTGGCTTCCGTATGACAGCGAAGTTGTAGAGGGTGTTTGCTTTTTTATGATGCGCAATGAGCAACGCAAAGATGCTGTTTCTCCAGTCGTGGTAGACAGTAAAGGCGTATTTGTGACGGATGCTCCGAACGGCTTTGAAAATGTTCGCTCCATACTTACAGAGTATGTTCATCGTGCTGAAAAGAAGCAGCAGGATATGACCGAGCATGAAAAATGCTTGACGAACGGAACGTATGAACGTGCGCGGGAATCCGGCACAGAGCAGAATTACGACATGATAGATGGTTGCGTGAATAATGTGCCGAAAAAGCCACGGCGCATTGGTGGCAGATGGTCGGTGCTGGATCGGCTGCATATCAAGCAGGCACAGCGGAAACAGAAAGACCAGACCCAGCAACAACAGCAGCAGGAGAGAAGCCGTAAAAACTAAAAATCCGTTATGACGCAGAGTGGTGGTTCCTATAACAAGGAGCCGACACTCTTTTTTGTGTGGAAAACAAAGATGTCTTGATATTTTTGAAAATCACGAGTATAATAATAACAGAACAGAAAATAAAAAACACGAAACTGTGAATGGAGGGCAGTATGGAAACATTATATGAGTATCTTCTGAAAAATTACAAACCGAATGAGCCAATTTTCCTTGCTGATCTTCAAATCGAAGGCATGAGCCGCGCCAACCTTCGACAGCAGATAAAAAAACTTACCGATGCTGGAAAGGTAAAGCGGTTTGATAGTGGGGTTTACTTCTTGCCGAAAAAAACGATTTTCAAATCAGGGTCACAGCTTCCACCAGAAAAAGTGTTGGAATGTAAATATCTGAGAGATAAGGATAAGCGATGCGGCTATGTGAGTGGTTTGATGTTCTTTAACCAGATGGGGCTAACGACACAGGTTCCTATGCTGTATGAAGTTGTATCGAATAAAGCAACGAACGAATACAGGGAAACATCTCTGGCAAAGTCGCGGGTGATTGTTCGTAAGCCGAAAGTGCCAGTGACAGAATCCAATTATAAGGTGCTGCAATTCCTTGATTTGCTGAAAGATGTAGATGTGTATTCGGAAGTTACGGGAAAGCCTTTGCAGGAGCGATTATATCAATATATGAGCGATGCAAGTTTGAGCCTTTCAGAAATGGAACCGTATTTTTCTTATTACCCGGATAAGCTGTACAAAAATCTGGTAGAAACGAGGGTGATTTATAATGGCATACTTGCACAGTGATAGAGAACAATTCCGGGATGCGATTGACTTGGCCTATGAGCAGACTGGTGTTATGGTACAGGCAATCGAAAAAGATTATTATGTTACGATGTTACTGCGGCTTTTGGCTCAGAAGATGCCGTATATCGTTTTTAAGGGTGGCACATCATTGAGCAAGTGCCATAAAGTGATTCGCCGCTTTTCTGAAGATATTGATATTACGATTGATACGCTGCTATCACAAGGACAGAAGAAAAAGATAAAGCAGGCAATCGTGGATTCGGCACAAGAACTTGGAATGACGATTGAAAATCTGGACGAAACCAGAAGCCGCCGTGACTATAATCGCTATGTGATCGCATACGATTCAGTCATTCCGATGGCAAGCGATGCGCTGAAAGCGGCGGTTTTGTTGGAGACATCTTATACGGCAGTATCCTTTCCAACTGTTTTACTGCCTGTCCATAGCTACATTGGCGACATGATGGAGCAGGAAGCCCCAGATGCGATTGAAGAATATAATCTAAATCCGTTTGAAATGAAAGTGCAGGGAATTGACCGAACACTGGCGGACAAGGTTTTTGCAATTTGCGATTATTACTTGCAAGGAAAAGTTGCAAAACATTCTCGCCACCTCTATGATATTTATAAGCTGCTGCCGCTTGTGCCGCAGGATGAGAATTTTAGAGAACTTGTAAAAGAGGTACGAGCAGTTCGCGCACAATCGGTCATTTGCCCCTCTGCATTGCCGGAAGCCGATGTTCCAGAATTACTTGAAAAAATCATAAGAGAAAAAGCATATAAACAGGACTATGATAGCCTGACAACGCAGCTATTGGAAGAAAACGTGCCGTATGATACGGTGATAGCCGCATTGAAGAAGGTTGCAGAAAGCAGCCTTTTTGAAAACAACTGAAAAATTGAGATGCCAGCCACAGGACTTTCAGAGTGAAGTCTTGTGGCTGGCTTTTTCATGCCATCGCTTAGAGTGATGGTTCGTGACTGCGCTTGGGCTGGGTACGGCTGTGCTGCTGCGTGTGTTCCGTTTCAAGAATCATATCAACATTCCTGCAAGCGGTTTGCAGTTCGTGGTAGTAATCTTTGAAATAGGTATAGCTTTCATATTGTGCGGTTCGAGCAGAAAGCAACTTTTCCTTTTCTGCTCGTAAATCTTTCATCGTGGGAATTGTGCCATCCGTGGAATTGCGTTTCAAGAATTGAACGGCTTCTTCGTATCTGGCAATTTCATCCTGATGTGCAGAACGGTACATCTTCTTGTTGCCCGCCTGCAAAAATTCTTTGTATGTAGCCTTTGTGGAAAGATACTGCCCCAGATAGTGAATCTTCTCGTTCAGCCGCTTTAAGTCGGCATCGGTAGATTTGGCGGTGTTGCGGGCATCGGACATTTTGACGGACAGCTCATCGCGCGCTTTTTTCAAATCTTCATAGCTATCATAACCATGCTGCTGTACATAGACGATGGTATTTGCCATCTGCTGCAAATTGGAAATTTTGACTTTTTGAGCATAGGCGCGACTTTGCTGGGCTTTTACGCAGTCCTGCAAATTCACTACCAGACGAAGATTGGACTTGATATAGAGAACGGCAATGGGGTCAGCAACACCCCATTGTTGTTTTTCTTTTGCAGCGGTGATCGCGTTACTTTCAAAAAGCGTCAGAAGATGTTCACGGTCAAAACTGGTTCCCAGCGTTCTGGCAGAGATGTATTTTTCTCTGTCCGGGAGAAGGTAACTAAATCGACCACGGTGGTCTTTTACCAAAATGCTGGATTCGGTTTGGAGCAGGCGGCAGAATTCTTCAAAAGATTTTGCTTTCTTCGCCGCAGCAGTAATGGCATCGCGCAGCTTATCTTTTTCCGTTTGAAATTTGGTCTTCATGGGAGTGAGACCCTCTGCAACAAGTTCAGCGTTCAACTTGTCCAGATTGATCTGCCCGCGCTGTTTAGCATAATACTCCTGCTGCGTGATTTTGTTGACGGACGGGGAAAGCATATCCACCTGATTGAGATTTTCCCTCATGCAGATATTCATAAGAGATTGCTGTAAATGCTTTAGGTAATCTTTCGTCAGATGGTGTTTGTAGCCCGCCTTACAGTCGATGGGACGTTCCATAAAGGGCTGCTGCGGAACATCCAGCTTTCGCAGACTGTTGATTACGATATGCACATGGATATTGCCGCTGCCGTTGTGACCGTCCATGTGGGTGCAGACCAACGCCTGATGCCCCGGAAAGTTGGCTTTTACATATTCCATGCCGATGGCCTGCGCCTGTTCACCTGTCAGTCCACACTCGTCTTTGTCGGCAGGATCGAAGCTGATGAGGTAGTGGTGCGTCTTGATTTCGTCGTAATTCTGATTCTTGTGGTACTGCGCATTAAGCATTTCGCACTCCACATCAAAAAGTTCTGGCTCACAGTTTATGCCCTCCAGAAGAATATCTCGGCGGAGTACCCAGTTCCCGTTTGCATCCAGCAGGGGTTTCTTCAGAACTTCGTCATGCTCATATTTCAAATAGTCGAGTGCCGCGCCATAGTCTGCACTTTTACCCGCGACGTGTTTTAAGATTGCCACGATAATCACCTGCCAGTCCTGCAATTTCTTTCCGCATAGCGCGGAGGTCGGTCATGCAACGATTGATTTCTTCCAACATGGCACGAGATTGGATGCCGCCGCTGTTGAAAAAAGCTGCAATTTGGTTCAGGTTATTTCCGATATGGGAAAGTTGTCTTGCAAAATCTCGCAGTTCTGCAATGTCGGCAACGATGTTGTAATGAACGTGAAGTTTTTCGGTTATGGCCTGTTTCCTCACATAAACGGCAACGGGATAGCCAGCCTGTTCAGCAGAACACGAAACCAGTGCGTACTCCACATCGGTAAAACGAACCATTACATTATTAGTCCGTCTGATACTTTCGTCCTTTTTGGGTCGAGCCATAGTGTGATCCTCCTGCATTTTATAGTTGCGAAGCAATTCCCGATAAGCCGCAGGCGTTCGGCTGCGAACACATTCATGTGGAGCCAGATAGCCAAAATCTGAGATTTTGTGCGTACCGTGGGAATGGGGAACGGAATCCCCATCAAGATTGCCGGGAATGAAAAATCACGAAAGTGAGTTTTGAGTTACCATAGGCGAATCTTGCTCTACTTACGGTGAAGCCGTTGCCTTACGCATTTTTCGGGTTCTTCTATCTTTAGAATCGGGCAGAGCGTGTTTCGCAAGGTGTTTTTGAAAAAAGACAAAAAATTTTTTGAAATACCTTGCGAAATGGCCTTTCTCCAATTCTATAAGTGAAAGAGGCTGACAGACCACCCCAAAAACAGAAAGGAATGAGTGAATGACCGAAACAACTGCACGAACCTATCACACCATGGAAAGCCTGCGCCAGATGGCACAGACCGATCTCCGTAATGTGAACCGCAAGGAACTGGTGGACATCAACGATGTGGAAATCAAGAAAGACCTGTCGCAGCGAGAACGGATGGTTGATTTTGTTTCACAAATCAAGAACCCCTACTGCTATCTTGACCGGGGAATGGTCGTAAAGATCAGTTTTGCCGGAGAGAACCGATTGGAGGACACGCTGAAAAAATGCGCAAGGACACATCGGAAATAAAAAAAGAAGAAAGTAGAAGAAAATTTGCACTTTAGCGCATTAAAGCGTTGACATGAACCACGAAATATGAGATAATGGCTTTGGGTCAAAACAGAATATGCTGATAAAGCCGATAATTTCTTGGTTTATTGTCTGAACGACAAATAGATTAGGAGGTTATCGGCTTTTTATGTTTTTTCAGGGAAATGAAAAATACAACTGTGCCACATATCTTCGATTGTCGCGTTCGGATGGCGACCAGCAGGAGAGCAACAGCATAAAAAATCAAAGAGCGTTGCTGAACGATTACATGGGTAAGCACCCGGAATTGCACAAGTTCGACGAGTATGTGGACGATGGTTACAGCGGCACAAATTTTGAACGCCCGGATTTTAAGCGGATGATGCAGGACATTGAGAAAAGGAACGTCAACTGCATCATCGTCAAGGATTTATCTCGCTTCGGCAGAAACTACATTGAAACGGGCCGTTATCTGGAAAGAATCTTTCCGTTCATGGGTGTGCGCTTTATCGCCATCAACGATCATTATGACAGTGCAGAGGAAAACGATGATAAGGGCCGTATTCTGATTCCGTTCAACAATCTTATCAATGACACCTACTGCCGGGATATTTCACTGCGCGTTCGCAGTCACTTGGATGTGAAACGAAAAGAAGGTCAGTTCATTGGCAGTTTCGCAGGGTATGGGTATCGCAAAGACCCCAAAGACAAAAATCATCTGATTATAGATGAATACGCTGCGGGCATTGTGCAGGAAATATTCAAACAGAAATTGAACGGAATGAGTTCACAGCGCATTGCCAGTCACTTGAACGAACTGGGTGTCCTGCCGCCGAACGAGTATAAGAGAGCCAATGGATTCAACTATACCTGCGGTTTTCAGGCTGGGCTGAATCAGAAGTGGACAGTGGTTTCCGTCAATCGTATTTTGAAAAATGAATCCTATACGGGAACATTGATTCAGGGTAAACGCAGGAAAATCAATTACAAAGTAAAAAAGAGCCATGATGTTGGAAGTGAAAACTGGATTCGGGTGGAAGATGCGCATGATGCCATTATCAGCAAAGGCGAGTTCCAGCAAGTACAACAGTTGTTGGAACTGGACACTCGTACCGCACCATCGCAGACAACAGTTTATCCATTATCAGGTTTTCTGCGCTGTGCAGACTGCGGGCAGAATATGATTCGCCGCACGGTGACGAAAAACGGAAAGAAGTATCAATACTATCACTGCTCTACCTATAAGAATGGCGGCGGCTGCACACCGCACATGATAAACAGTGAGAAGCTGACGGAAAGCGTTCTGGCTGCGATTCGGCATCAAGTGACACTTCTTGTAGAAGCGGAAAAGGTACTCTCCAATGCAGAGTTGGCAAGCGGCGAACAGATTGGCATAAAGATTCTGGACAGCCAGATCACTGCACTGGAAGCTGAATTAGAACGGTACAGTAATTTGAAAATCCGTCTGTATCAGGACTTATGCGATGATGTTGTCAGTCGGGAAGAGTACGGAGAAATGAATACTCGCTTTGCGCAGAAGATAAAAGAGGCACAGGATAAGATTCAGGAAATCCGCGAAAAGAAGCAGGAGGCATTAAAGCACGACACACTGCTTCCTACTTGGTTGGAAGAATTTAAGCAGTACGAACATATCAAAACGCTCGAACGCAGGGTCGTGGTGGAACTGATCGACCACATAGATGTTCATAGCAAAACAGAGATTGAAATTCATTTCTGCTTCGAGGATGAACTGCACAGTATCACAGAAAAATTTATGGAATATCAAGCACATCATGGAAATGAGGTGGCAGAGGAATGAAATGGGTCAGTTATACAAGGTCGATTTCCAGTAGGATCGGAGAAGAAAATCCATCCAATACGATTGCGGAGCAGAATGAGCGAATTGCACGGTATCTAAAAAAGCTTGGGTGCAACGTATCCGAAAAATACAGTGACCGAAAGAGAACAGCAGAAGCCACAGAGGGCTTTGACAAATTGGTACAGGATGGGATGGCGCGGAAATTTGATGCAGTTGTTGTGGATTCCATCTTCCGCTGCGGAAGAACTCTTCCGTTTGCCATAGAAGCATTGCAGAGGACATTCTATCCGCTGGGAATCCAGTTTGCAGTTGTGGAAGATGACTTTTGTAGTGCAGATAAAACTGCCGAAGAAGTTGCAGAGTATTTCAATGGAAAGACCATTGACAAGATTCGTTCGGAATTTATTACCAATCGCCAGAATCAATTTGAAGAAGGTACATTGACCCATCGGCAGAATAAATATGGATATACACTGTCTGAGGATTCCAGAGGTTTTGTTCTGGATTCGGAAAGTTCGTATGTTGTAAAGCTGATTTTTCAGATGTATCTAGAAGATATGAAAATCCAGGAAATCGCAAGAGCATTGGATGTACAGGGCGTTCCATCACCGCAAGTCCAGATGGCACAGAAGAAAAGGCTGGGTGTAAAAACCGAATGGCCAGTTTCGACAATTCGCGCTATTTTGCAGAATCCTCTCTATATAGGAAAATGCACTTTGAAGCTGGCAAAGGCCAAGCGGGAAATAGAAGTTCCTCCGATTGTTTCAGAAAGTGAGTTTCAAGAGGTTCAGGAAAAAATAAAGCGCACCAAAATTCCTTCACGGAAAAGGCCCCGTAAAAAACCAAACCTGCTTTTCAAAAAAATCTATGATAAGAAAAGCGGGAAAAGGCTGTTGTGCAGAACATCGGAGGATGAAAGCCAGCAAGTCTATTCGTTTGACAAGGGGTATAGATGCTTCTCTGGAAAAGCCCCTTTCATCGAAAGCGAGAAAATCTTTAGAGAGATTCTTTCAGCTTTGGAAAAAGAAAAAATGCAAGCTGCGCATATTGACAGGGTGCTGGACTTGAATCCTGAGAAAGTCAAGCAGTGCATGGATGCTGGACTGTTGCAGTACAGAAAGAAAGCAAATGAGATCGTTGTGCACTTGATGGCCAAGGACGATGAACGAACAGCAGTTTATCGGGAATACGAGCAGGGATCAATTTCACTAGAACAGGTAGAGGAGTATGAACATCAGTATCAGGTGGCAGTCCAGAAGCAGGAAGCGGCCTTTAAAAAGGTAATGCTGGCTGTTAATGATATAGAAAAAGCATTTGGCCATGGGAATCCCTGGTTGATGAAGTTCCGAGCGATTTTAATTCCTAACAAGTTGGAACGTGTACACATTAAAAAGTGGATTGACAGCGTGTGGGTCGAAGAATTTGAACAGGTTGAAGTGATTCTCAAGGAAAGCCAGTGGAAGCGATTTTTCCCGGAAGAATGGCTGAACAGCGGAGAGGAAGATTACAATGGCAAGAAAAAGTAGAAAAAATATGATGCCGCAGGCCGCTGTGCAGGAGGCCGTACAGCAAAACGAAAAAGAACTTCTGCGCACGGCGGCGTATGCGCGGCTGTCGGTTGAGAACGGCGGGCATGAAACAGAAGATTCCCTGCACACACAGATTTTGCAAATTCATAATTATATCAGGGAAAACCCGGAACTGACGCTGACCGATACCTATGCAGACAACGGTTTTACGGGAACACGTTTTGACCGACCAGAATTTGAGCGTATGATGCAGGATGTGCGGACAGGTAAAATTCAGTGCATCGTAGTGAAGGACTTATCTCGATTTGGTCGTGACTATATCGAAACGGGAAGCTATCTGGAAACTATTTTCCCGATGCTCCATGTTCGCTTTATCGCCATCAACGATGATTTTGACAACATCCGGCAGTCGGATGTGGACAGTCTTGCGGTTCCCATCAAGAACATGGTAAACAGCTTGTACGCGAAGGACATTTCAAAGAAAATCAGCCTTAGTTACCAGATGCGCCGCGAAAAGGGAATCCCTACATCGTGGTGTACACCGTATGGCTATCAGTTGAACCAACAGGGAAATAAGTTTGAAGCGACTGAGGATGCGAAGTGGGTCAAACTGATCTATCAATGGTATCTTGCAGGAGTGAGTACAAACGAAATTGCCCGCAGGTTGGAATTTTTAGAAGTAGCAAGGCCGAACGAACGGCTGAATCGCAAATTACATGAGGGAGATGACCCTACCTATAATAAATGGCACCCCAGTACGGTTCTTCGTATTTTGAACAGCAGTGCCTATATTGGAGAACTGGTATCTGGGAAAACGCAAACTGCATCATACAAAGGGATTGGCCTCCATCCAGTGGAAAAGAAGGAATGGCATATTGTTGAAAACGCTCATGAAGCAATCATTCTGAAATCGGATTTTGAAAAAGTGCAGGCACGGCGGGAGCAGAATAAGGAAAAGCGGGAAAGGGCGATGGTTCGTTCCAAAGCAACCAGAGAGAAGTGTTATAACCATCTTTCAGGAATGGTTTACTGTGGCTGCTGCAGACGCAACATGACGTTTGAACGGCGTGTGCATGGTACGGTGAAAGAAACGCACTATGGAGTGTTCATTTGCAAAAGAAAGAAGAACACGACTCCCTGTGCCTATCATGCGGTGCCGGAGAAAATGCTGATGATGGTGGCGATGGATCAGATTCATCATCTGGTGTCTACCATGTGCGAAGAAGAAAAGATGGTAAAAGACATGATGCGCGGCAGCAATCTGGATTCTGCCCGTTCCATCAAGATGAAAGAAAACTCTATCCTGTTTCGGATTCAGGAAGCCGAAGAACGGCGGTTGCGTTTATATGAGGACTATAAAGCTGAAATTCTGGACGAAGATGAATACAGTCAGCTAAAAGAACACTACATAGCAGAAAAGCAGCGGTTGGAACATGAACTGCAAAAGCAGCGTCAGCGCGCATTGGAACTGGAAAAGAGAATCAAAATCTGCGATGTGCAGATGGAACGGATGCGCGGGATTCTGAATCAAAGTGAGTTTGATGAAGAACTGGTGCATGAACTTATCAAGAAAATCTATGTGGGAATGGACAATTCTGTGGAGGTCGAATTTAAGTGCTGCGACCCCTATCAGGAAGTGCTTGCAATCATGTCGGAGGTTCAGAATGAATGATAAAATTGCAATCTATCTCCGCTTATCATTGGCAGACGGAGATTTGAAAAAGGGCAGCAAGGATGAAAGTAATAGCATTGAGAACCAACGGATGCTGCTCCACGATTACATTGGGAAGCAGGAAGATTTATTTGGAGAGATTGTAGAATATGTGGATGATGGCTATACCGGAACAAATTTTAATCGTCCGGCTTTTCAGAAAATGATTGTGGATTTGAAGCAGGGCAATATAAAAGTCATCATGGTAAAGGATTTATCCCGCCTTGGTCGTGACTATATCGGTGTTGGCGATTACATTGAACAGATTTTTCCGTTGATGGGAGTTCGGTTTATTGCTGTGAATAATTCCTTTGACAGCATGAAACTGAACAACGGAACGCCGGGAATCGAAGTGGCGGTCAGCAATCTGGTGAATAATATGTATAGCCGGGATATTGCGAAAAAGATTCGGGCTGCTTTGGAAACGAACTGGAAGAACGGGAAAGCCACCTGCACGAATGTTCCTTTTGGGTATGTGTGGAACAAGAAAGGTGGGCGGCGGTGGGAGATTGACCCGGAGGCTGCAGTCTGCGTGAAAAAAGTATTTGAATTAGCATTGTCCGGTCGCAATACAACGCAGATCGCCTATGGCATGAACGAATTAAATCTTCCTACGCCGGGATTGTATGCGAAACGAAAGAATCTGCTGATGGGCAGCAATCCTATTATTGCCCCGGACAGTGAAATGTTATGGAACGCAGCAATCGTGTGGAGAATCCTTAGACGGTATGAATACACTGGTGCGCTGGTTATGGGGAGAAGAAAGAAAATTGACGTGAATACTACCTCTGTTCGGACGCTCCCGGAGGATAAGTGGATTATCGCAGAAAACGCTCATGAGGCCATCTCGACAAAAGATGAATACTACCAGGCACAGAAAGCAATCCGTAACGTAACTCCAATTCAATATAAGGTGGGTGATGATTTTGCGTTAAAAGGAAAAATCTGCTGCGGAAACTGTAATCGGCAGCTTCGCCACGAAAGGCAATATGGGGAAATGGTTTTCTATTGCGGCTATAAACGGTCAGCCGGAAAGTTCTCTAAATGCTACGGCGGCTATTACAGAGAATATTCGGTGAATGCAAAAGTGGCTCGTGCGATAAAAACAGTATTCTATGCGCTGGATGTGGTAAATCAGGGAATGCAGGAAAAGCAGTCTATCACGGTGCGCTGCATGGACATTGAGGACTTGGAAAAGCAAGCGGAAGCCATTCGGGTAGAGCAAATCAAACTATATGAATCGTATGCGGACGGTGTACTGCAGCGGGATGTGTACATAGAAAAGAAAAAAGCTCTTTCGGAAAAACTGGCTGCATTGCAGGATAGCATACGGACAGAAAAGGAAGAACAGGAGTGTTCCGATGAACTGGATGAAGAAATTCGTGCTCTGACAAAGCAGGCCAGCGAGAAAACGTACATCGGCGGGCTGACAAAAGAATGTGTGGATGCTTTTGTGAGCATGGTTTATCTGTATGACGATCAGACGATGAAAGTTGAGTTTAACTGTGAGGATGTGATTCGGAGAGCATTGGAAAAGTATGGCGCATAGTTAGATGGAAGAAGTGGCATAAGAAAAAGAATACCCGTCTGGGTGAGAGGATTCAGAAAATCTTCTCGACCAGGCGGGTATTTCATTCCGCAGGAATGTGTCTATTAGAGGCTGAGGGCTTCTACCCATGCGGACAAGTCAGCTTTGCTGGAGTAGGCATTGAATACCTTGCCGTGCAGGAGTTTGGCACCGGGGCAGCTCGACGCAAGTTTTTCATTGGTCTTACCCATGTCGCTACCGCCAGATGTGGCAAAGGGGATGATTGTTTTACCCCTCAAATCATAGCTTTCCAGAAATGTATTGATGATCGTCGGAGCAATATACCACCAGATAGGGAATCCGACAAAGATAGTGTCGTATTCGTCCATGTTATCGCGCTTGGTGGCGATGGCAGGGCGAGAGGTAGAATCGCTCATTTCGATGGTGCTGCGGGATTTCTTGTCCATCCAGTTCAGATCGGCCTTGGTGTACGGAACCTCCGGCTGAATCTCAAAAATGTCTGCACCGATAGCATCGGCCAGATTTTCAGCAACCTTTGCGGTAACGCCGCTGGCGGAGAAGTAAGCAACAAGTCGCTTGCTCATGACAAATGCACTTCCTTTGATTGATTTTCATAGTTTAAGTATAGCACGTTGAATAGGGCGCATCAAGTAAGGATGAACGGATGAATGTGCTAATATTACAAATGAAATAAGCACAAAAGAAAATTTACGTTGACTTTCGTGCTTATTTGGAATACAATATAAGCACGAAGGTGAGGTGACGCTTATAATGAACATGAACAATTTGGCTCAGACACATGAGATTTTAACGCCGCAGCTTGCAACAAAAGTAGGTTTAACGAAATTTGAATTTTATAAATATGTAAAGGCCAATGAATACGAACAAGTCGGACATGGCGTATACGCAGCAAAAGATACTTGGATTGACGAATTAGAAATGCTGCACCGCCGCTGCCCGATGGGAGTGTTTTCTCATGATGAAGCGTTCTATTATTATGGGCTGACAGATCGGGAACCGCTTGTTCATACGCTCACGATTTATAGTGGATATAATGCTCACCGCTTAAAAGAGGATGGCTATAAGGTTTATACAGTAAAAAAAGAACTCCTTGATGTTGGTAAGCGAACCGTAAAAAGCAATCAGGGAAATGAGATTCCCATGTACGATTTGGAACGGACAATTTGCGACTTGGTGCGTAGTAGAAGTTCCATAGAAGCACAGGATTTCAATGCAGTATTAAAAGCGTATGTCGGGAGAAAAGATAGGGACCTTAATAAACTGATGAAGTATGCAAAGCTATTTCGAGTGGATAAGATCATCCGAAATTATATGGAGGTACTACTGTAAATGGGATTTACACCTGAACAGATAAAAGGGCGTATCAAGAGCGTTGCAAAACAGAACAATGCAGACGCAAGGACACTCATGCGAATCTATATGATGGAGCGTTTTCTGGAAAGACTGGCACAATCAGAATATCGGGATAACTTCATTATCAAAGGCGGAATACTGGTTACGGCAATGATTGGTGTTGCGCACCGTTCCACGATGGACATTGACACTAGCATGAAGAATCTAAATCTGTCTGCGGAGGATGCTCTGCGAGTTGTCAATCAGGTCAAAGATATTGACCTTGACGATGGTGTTTCTTTTGAGGTTAAAGACATTTCCAATATCATGGATGAAATGGAGTATCCGGGAATCCGCGTTACCATGAACGCCAATGTGGAAAGATTGATTACGCCCTTGAAAATTGACATTTCTACGGGCGATGTGATTACTCCACGAGCAATCGAGTTCAATTATGATCTCTTGCTGGAAGATCGTTCTATCAGTCTATGGTCGTATAATTTGGAAACTATATTAGCCGAGAAGTTGCAGACGGTTTTGGCGAGGGGCATCTTAAACACCCGAATGAGGGATTTTTACGATATACGGATGCTGCTCGATACATACGAAGATAAAGTCAATAAGGCTGTGTTGAAAGATGCTTTTGCAGCAACTTGCAAAAAGAGAGGAACGGATCATCTGCAGGAGCAAGCCGAGGAGATTATCAAAATTATAGAAGCAGATGAACAGCTTCAAGTGCTATGGAGAGCATATCAGAAGAAATACTCGTATGCAGCAGAAATTGATTATGCCAGTGTGATAAGCGGCGTAAGAAAATTGATGGATTCGATAAGCAACCATTGAAAATAGAATAGCGAGTAAAGCCCTACAAGGCTCAGGTCAGTTCAGCACTGACTGAAAGCCTTGTAGGGCTTATTTTTTTGCGATTTTTTTCTAAAAATTTTTCGCCCCTATCTTGACATCAGGGGGACTTGCTGCAGTCAGCTCCTCCGCATTTGCGGCACTTTATAGTGCATTTGGAAAATACGATGTGGTGCACATCCACGCCGAAGGGCCGGCGTTCTTTGCATGGCTGCCGAAGATGTTTGGGAAAAGAGTTGTTGTTACCGTCCATGGCATTGATTGGCAGCGCGAGAAATGGCAATCAGGACTTGGTTCTAAGTTTATCCACCAAGGCGAAAAAAATGCTGCGAAATATGCGGACGAGGTCATTGTTCTGAGCAAAGGAGTGCAGGACTATTTTAAGGAAACTTATGGAAGAAAAACGCACTTTATCCCTAATGGCGTGAATAGGCCGCAGATTCGGGAAGCAAGTCTGATTACAGATAAGTTCGGGCTGAAAAAAGACTCATACATATTGTTCCTCGGTCGTCTGGTACCGGAAAAGGGCATTCGATATCTGGTTGAGGCCTTCAAGAATGTCAAGACAGATAAAAAGCTGGTCATCGCAGGCGGCTCCAGCGATACGGATTCCTTTATGGAGGAATTGAAAGACCTGGCAAAGGGTGACGATCGGATTCTCTTTACTGGGTTTGTGCAGGGAGCAATGCTGGATGAACTGTACAGCAATGCTTACATTTACACGCTGCCGTCTGATCTGGAAGGAATGCCATTAAGTCTGCTGGAAGCAATGAGCTATGGAAACTGCTGTTTGGTATCCGACATTCCAGAGTGCGCAGAGGTTGTGGAAGATAAGGCATTGATTTTCAAAAAGTCGGATGTAGAGGACTTGCAAGAAAAATTGCAAGATGCCTGTGACCATCCTGAACTGGTTATGAAAATGAAGAACCAGGCAGCTGACTTTATCTGCGAGAAATATAACTGGGATGAAGTTGTAAAGGAAACGATGAAACTGTACAGGAGAAAATGATGTATGTGTTGGCTGCAATAATCTCATCTATTTCAGTAAAGGCAGTGAAAAGGGCTACATATAGAAGCGTTTTAATTGCTGAGAAAAATATTTATCGGCAGGAAAGCAGTACGTAATCCGTATTGTGAAAAGAAATTTATAAGGAGAAAAAGTAATGATAAGAATTCTTCATTCTGTCAGCAATATGGATCGTGCTGGTATTGAGACGATGCTGATGAACTATTATCGATATATGGATAAGTCAAAAGTTCAATTCGATTTTTTATGTAATAAGAAAAAACCGGGAGCGTATGACGATGAAATAAAATCTATGGGCGGTAGAATTTATCATACACCGGGATTGAATCCGGCCAAGTATCCTGTGTACTTGAAATACATGCGAGAACTGTTTCAAGAACATCCAGAATATAAAATCGTTGAGGCGCACAATGGGGCACTTGGCGTGTATGCACTTCATGCTGCCAAAGTGAGCAAAATTCCTGTGCGCATTTTTCATGCACATGGAGCAAGCATAACGAAAGACTGGAAGCTTCCAATCAAGCTTGTTTGTAAGGCTTGCCTTCCCACAAATATGACGCATCATTTTTCTTGTGGCGTCGAGGCTGCAAAATGCTATTTTGGACAAAAAGTGGTAGACGAAAATGACTATGTGCTGATTCCAAATGCAATAGACGTCGAGCGCTTTATCTATAACCCAGAAATTCGTAATAAGATTCGCAAGGAAAACAATCTGGAAAACAAACACGTTGTGGGGCATGTTGGACGCTTTATGGCGCAAAAAAACCATACGTTCTTAATGGATGTTTTTGCAGAGGTCTTAAAAATTGATTCTCAGGCACATCTTGTTCTATTAGGCGATGGTGAACTGATGGATGAAATTAAAAGAAAGACGGCAGACCTTGGTATCAGTGAGCATGTAACCTTCGTTGGAAATGTTGAAAACGCCAATGAGTGGTATCAAGCCTTTGACTGCTTTGTTTTGCCGTCAATCTGGGAAGGCCTTCCCGTTGTGGGCGTAGAGGCTCAGGCAGCAGACCTTCCGTGTGTCTTTTCGTCAGCCATTACAAGAGAAATTGGGCTGTCACAGCGCGCAAAATTTGTTCCGCTTACAGAATCTGTTTCTGTATGGGCAAAAACACTGTGTGATGCGTTGCAGCAGAATGAGCGTAATGACAACACGAAGTTGATTACAGAACACCACTATAATATTGCATTTGAAGCGAAGAAGTTGCAGGAGAGATATTTACAACTTGCTGGAGAAGTGAAATGAAGATCGGAATATTAACACATCAGTATATCAACAATTATGGTGCTTTTTTACAGGCATGGGCACTAAGAAAAGCAATTTCAGAACTATTCCCCGAAGATGAAGTACAGATTATAGATTACGTAAATGTAAAACATTATATTATCAATGCCGGTGGGTGGTTTCGATTTTATAAAAATAGAGAAACGCTGAAAGAATGGTTTGCTAAGGTTCATCTTCCGAATACTTTTGCGAAAGCAAGAAATCAAGAAATGGTCCTTTCCAAAAGATGTTTTAATGCTCGACAGATCAATGAATTGGCATTTGACTGCATCGAGATGCTGCAGTTGCTGCTTCGACTGGGGACATTCCAAGTGTCAGACATCGTGTACAACACGCTTGGCGGTATGCTTGGTGGACTGTGTTACATAGTGGGAAAGAAAGTACACGAAAGGCTGTCAAAGTAGAGAATAATATGATATACTGGGGCAAACGAGACTGACTGTGTCTCAGGTGGGGCCCTGACTCTGGGGCCACGGGAGACCGTGGCTCTTGCTGCTCTAATAAGCACACACCTCTACGCGGTGAGCAGCAGGCAACAATCTAAGGATTGGCTGAGATGTGAAGAACTACAGAAAAAATATGTGAGAGGGATATGAATGACAAAAAAATCAGACGAGGATTCCATTCATCCTTCGGAAACTGCCTATGATAAAGCCATAAAAAGAATGGAAGAACGAGAGGCACATATTTTTAATACTCCGGCTATGCAAATTGCCGCAGATGCTGCAGAACAAATAAGAATTCAACAGGCACCATTGATTCAAGCTTTACAGCCCCTGCAAGATGCTTTGCAACCATATCATAATTTAATAGATCAAAATAGCTTGGGGCTTGTTGCGGCATCTCTATCTTCTGTGGCCCAGACAATAGTTCCCGATAATGCAGTGGGCTCAATGACAGAATCTTTGAATGTTGTAGCAACAGCAATACAGCCGTACCAACAAGATATGAATTTATTCAACTCAAATGTTCTAGCCGCTTTTGAAGCTGCAGCAATTACGCCAGAACTACGGGATTTTCGTACACAGTTTGAAGTTAATGTCCAAGAAATGGGAGATGGTATGTCTGCTATTTCTGATTATGTAAATGGATTGACTTCACAGTGGGACAATGCGCTTGGAGTGGCTAATGTATTAGAGCGTAGTATTGCAGCACAAAATCTCGCTATGGTAAGAATGCTGCCCTGCTACAGTGATTTAGAGCTGCCGCGTGGAAGTAAAAAGGTATTAAGGTCTTTGACAAAAACGACTGCTAAGAAATTGATGCAGTCCGATGAGATTCAGTTTGATCCAAAGGAAAAAGACTTTTATCACAAAGATTCACCAGAAAGTAAGCTATCGGCAGATCAAATCACGGTGGTAGAGAGTTCGCTGGAGCTGTTTGCGGAGTTTACACTTGATGAGTTGCTTTCATTTGAAAGTAAATTGGAACAGAATTTTGCTTTTGCTGTTCGGCATCCAGTTGGCGTTAGAATATATGAAATTCTTCAAAATTGGAAGAACTTTGTAAGCTTTGAGAATATTACATATTATCATGCAAGAACGTTAGGTGAAAATCAACGACCTTTTCATGACTCTGAGATGATGAAAGCACCTACCAATGTTTCAGCACACGGCCGTTATAATGAAGTTGGAAGAAGCTGCTATTACATAGCTGAAACCAAGGACGGCGCATTAAAAGAAATTTACAAGCACAGTGGCAAAACCAAACCTCGTGTGCAAGTAATTGGGCTGAAAGCCATAAAATCGGCTAAATTACTTGATTTGTCTGGAGATGTAAAAGAAACTAATCGTTTCGTAGAGCACCTGAGATTTACAGTAGAAAACGATGAGGGAAGAACGGTGCAAGAATATTTACTGCCTAATTTTGTAGCTTCGTGCTGTAAAGAACTGGGAATTGACGGCATCAGATATAAAAGCACTGGATATAAATGCTGTGTTCTTTGGAAAGACGATTATTTTGAGAATGTCGAGGGCAGCAGAGAGATAATACCATATTAAAAATCCAAGGAAATATGTGAAGAAGATGCATAAAGTGCGGGGGTGATAAAATGGTTGACTTATATAAAAAATATTATCTTGATAGCGAGACGATCAAAGAGATTCTACAGAATGGAATTGTTGTGTTCGATACTTCTGCATTGCTGGATTTATATTACTATTCTTCAGAAACCAGAAATGAGATTTTTAATAAGGCATTCAATTATCTCAAAGGTCGGCTATGGATACCTGCACAGGTATACTTTGAATATTTAAAGAACAAAAGCAAGGTTTCAGAAAAACCAATCCTTTCGTATGAGCGACTATTAACGAAACAAAGCAAAGATGGTGGATATGTTAATTCAATCGTAGACAAGACAAAGATGCTCCAAGGGCAAAGTTTAGGCGAGATAAAAAATCAATTGAAGACACTGAAGGAACAAACATTAGGAACGGATAAGCACCCATATTTGTCTCCAGATGTGTATGCAGAATATGAAAGTGTATTGTCTGTTGTTGAAAATCAATTGACTGATTTTTCAACTAAGACAGCAGACTTCCAGACAAGAATACAGAAAGAAATTGAAAAGAAAATCACAGAGTTGCAGAGTGATCTGCTACCTGATAATGTGAATAACGCCATAGAAAGCAGTTTTCAAATTGGAAAAGAGTATTCTTTTTCAAAAATGATGGAAATTGCTAGAGAGGGAAGTTTTAGATATAGCGAAGAAATTCCTCCTGGATACGAAGACGGTAAAGAAAAGACTGGCCTCCAAAAATATGGAGACTTGTTTGTATGGAATCAAATCCTTGATTGTGCAAAATCAAAGCAAAAAGATTTTATCTTTGTAACAAATGATGTAAAGATAGATTGGTACGAGGAAGATAAAAGAACTCCTCGATTTGAGTTGCTAAAAGAATTTCGTGAACAAGCAAATAAGCGAATATGGCTTCTTTCAATGAAGAATTTTATTTATCACGTCAATTTATTGCTGGATGATCAAATTCACGAAAATGTATTGCAAGATATAGATTCCGTGCAGGATGAAAAAGAAAATGACAAGATCCGAAAAGAACTATCTGCAGATGACATTCAAAAGATTTTTAATAATTTGATAGTTAAACCCATTTATGTGATCGATAAAATTCCAAAGAATGAGTCAATTAGGCTGTTTGATAACCCGGATATTTATGAAGCGGAAGATGAAAATGGTCGAAAATTTAGAATAATAACTACCATTGTTGGAGGAGGAAATTACGCCAGGGTTTTGCATGGAATGACAAATGCGTTCGAGCTGAAGAAATTGTATGAAACCGGTAATGAGCATTATTGGTACTACAATTTTATAATAGCAAAAAATGAGGCACTCGTAGAGAAAATCATGGAGCATATGGGAAAAACCAAAGTTAGAAAGCTATTTGCGGATCATTCAATACAGACAGCAGTATGCTATCTTAATGAGGATCAAAATATAAATATTGCAAAAGCAAATTTTGATATTTGATGAAATTATCATTGCTTTTTGTAATTGAAATAGTACACAAAATGTAAGAGGTAACAAAAATGCCCAGAACCAAAGGAAGCAAGAATCGCGCCAAGACCGACTTCGATGCACAGATCGCAAAGCTGCAGAAGGACAAAGCTCTCTTAGAAGAGGGCCTAGCCAAGACGGTTGCTCAGATCGAGGAGTTAAAGACAGACATCAAGTCTATGCGTGAATCGCTGAAGCCGCAGAGAGCTGAGATCAAGCAGGTCGAAAAAGAAATCGCCAAGCTCGAAGCCAAGAAAGCCAAAGCAGATGCTAAAGCCGCTGAAGAAGCAAAGAAGGCTGAAGCTGAGAGTGTGGTTAAGAGAATGTTAGCCAGCGGGATGAGTGCGGACGAGATTCTGGAAAAGCTGAAATAAACAAGAACCCAAGAAAAAATAAATGCCGTGTGGACAAACTGAACTCCAGGAGTTCACACGGTATATTTTGAGAGTCACTATATAGTTTGTGACGGAAATAAAAAGGAGTGTGAGATAAAATGAATTTATCAAAAATACATCATATTGCAATCATCGTATCTGACTACGAAGCTGCAAAGGATTTTTATGTGAACAAATTGGGCTTCTCTGTTATCAGGGAAAATTATCGCCCGGAGCGCAAGGACTGGAAGCTGGATCTGCGTGTCAATGAACACACAGAGCTGGAGATTTTCGCTGAGGAAAATCCTCCGAAGCGTGTGAACCGACCGGAAGCTTGTGGGCTACGTCATCTTGCGTTCTGCGTGGATAGCGTGGAGCAGACAGTCAGAGAACTGGCAGAAGTTGGCATTGAATGTGAGCCGATCCGTGTGGATGATTATACCAGCAAGAAGATGACTTTCTTCCATGACCCGGACGGACTGCCGCTGGAGCTGCACGAATAATTATGGGAGAGAAAAGAGCATATAAAGCCAGAAAGCCCGGTGGAGGCCGGAAGAAGCTGAAGCCGGAGTACGATGCTGGGAAAAATCTGAAAGAGCAGATGGAAAGTGCTGTGGCACTTTATAATTCTGAGATGTCCTTGCAGGCCATCGGTGATGCCCTGAACCTAAACCCTATCAAAGTAAGGAAGCTCCTCATCACGGCTGGTGTGTATGAATCAGAAGTGGCGGAGAAGGTACAAGACACTTTTGAAGAGTACCGAGAAACACAGCGCTATAAAGAAGCTATACTCTCAACCGCAAATACTCTTCAACTCTCCAAAGCCTCCGTTGCCTCGTATCTACCATATCAGAAAGGCGTGTATTACCCAAGTACAGCAGATAAAGAGAAAATCAGTGTAGGAGCAGAGCGGCAGCGGAGATACAGAGCGGTAAGAAAACTGAGAACCGAGCCGACAGAAGAGCATTTGTGGGAAGTGGTTCTTCTTTATGCTGATGTGCGATTCAAAACATATTCAGGTTTACCCTTTACCTATGAAATACGAAAGGGTCGTAATACAGCATTTGTCTCTAAGATGGGATTTGACGCGGAGAATTCTCTTATTATGCTCCCTGTAGAAACAGGGATGGGTGCTTCTCCGACGACTGGTTATGTGGATTTGTGGGCATATCCGAAATCCTCTCAAAAGAGTGACTTGGTTTTAACGTATGGGTTGACTTGGGATTTGAGAAATTATGCCGGGCTATTTGCATATCGCGTTGCATCGGCTAGTACAAAGGCTCCGAAAAATGGTTCAAGATTGATTTATATTCCATTGAATAATTGAAGAAAATAAGAAATTGGTATTTTAAAGTTAATTTTAAGGCTTGAAAAATGTACAATTAGCGACTAAGCCATTTTACGGGCTTGGCCGCTAATTTTTTATCATAAAACAAACGAATCCTAGTATGAAAATTGCACTTAAAAATAGAATTGGAGAAAAGGATGACTCTATTTATAGAGGAATATGAGTTTTTGATTATGAATAGAGCAGGCTGTTTAATTGGTCAAAAGACGGATGAAGGTGTTAAAGAAGTCAGCATGGTTATAGAAGGCATTAACGCTCTGCCTGTCGCCATGAAGCTGTCCAATCGGTACGGTGTGGAATTCTCGTTTATTTCTGCGGCCGATGTGGTACATTTGATCTGATGTACTATAGTCACATTAACTTGCTAAGAAGAGCAAAAGCGTTGAGTTTATCTTATAGTGGTAGTTTCTTCTGATGAGTTCAAGCGGAATGAAAAGCATAAGAAAACATACTTTACTTATGAGCAGCGTAAGCAGCTTCTTGAAGAAATCCGCTATGTTGACCTTGCTATTCCTGAAGAAAACTGGCAACAGAAGCGTTCCGATATGCACGAGTATCATGTGGATACCTTTGTCATGGGCGATGATTGGAAGGGAAAGTTTGATTTTCTGAAGGAAGAGGGTGTTGAGGTTGTGTACTTACCCAGAACTTCCGAAATTAGCACCAGCCAAATTAAGCATGATCTTTATGATGCAAATGGAGCGGATGGGGAGAGCCAGACATCACATGATGACATTGATACAGATCCATGCGTATGAGAATTGTGTGAATAGATTGATTAAGGGTGGGTGCTGTCGAATGAAATTTGACGATTAGAGGAAACAATATTAAAATTTGTGTTGCAAAGCGAAAGAGAAAGTGATACAATATCATCATCTGCAAGACAGTAAAAACTTATAAAGAATCGTAAGGGCGTATGTATATTGCAAAGCAATATACCACTACACTAGTTCCCTTATATAAAATGTATCCGAAGAAACTGTAACTGGTTTCTCGGATTTTTGTGTTACAAACTTGAATGGATGACCATTGAATGGTATGAATAAGCGGGTGAAATGGGATTGAGGTCAACCACAACAAGAAATCTGAAAGAATGCTGTACAAAACTAATGCTTCTTACAATCACAATTATTGCTGAAATCACGATTGGTATAGAGGGAGATGCTAGAGCGTTTTATCTGACGGTGTTATTACAAGCAATAAATACAATTGCAGACGTGATGGGGTATTTGGAGACTTCCTCTTATGAGTTCTGTTGCATACGTAGAGAAGTAATGGTTCTCGGAGCAAACGCGCTGGCAATTATTATAGCGGTATGTTATTCTTTTTCTGCTGAAACAAATGTGATTCATAAGGCACTTGAAAATATGGCAGTAATCATTATCTGTGCCATTCTTGTCGCAGCAGTTCTAGGAGCACTAGGACGGGAACTCAAGATACATATAGATTTATTAAAACCGAAGAGTAATGAACCGCATCAGAATGATGACTCTGATATTTCGACATCATGGGAAGACCGATAAATTGTAGGAGGCACTTTGGAAGATGAATGTGGCATTTATAATTGTAGCACTATTGATATTTATAGGATATGGATGGGGCGTTCTTTTTCCGGTCAATTCTTCGGAGAAAATCCTTTTAAACCGTGAGATTGTAAACAGGCGAGGATCTTGGCGATTCGCTATGGATCAAATTTTGCAAAAAAACAATTTAGAATTGCAAATTAAACGAGAAGCCAGAAAAAAAGTCAGATAAGGGTAAATGAACTATGACGCAAGAGTCGATTTTTGCAATTTTACAAGAAAAAGATGTTCAAGAACAGTGGCTTAATATTTGCAGATTGCACAGAATAACAAAGGAATATCTTCTGGTAGCAGAAGAAGTATGTGAAGAAGGTGTTCTTTTCTTTCAGCCGTTAAAGGAACATAGAGATGCCTATGATCATGTTATACGAACGTTCTCAATTGATTTAAAGAAAGTTCCAGAAGATGTGGATTGCAAACTGTATGTGAAGAAAAACTTGGAAAAAGCATACGGACATGAGTATAGAGCTTTTTTTGATACGGCAGATTGGCTGTCATACAATCTAAGAAAAAGCATCCGAGAGAGACTTCGCAAAATGCCTAAACGGGAAAAAAAAGATTTTATTCAGCGAAGCGGCGGAGAGGCTTTTTTAGAAAGGATGAATCAATATCCTTTTAAGGTGGCAGAGATGAGAGGCGATAAGGATATCGGGATGGCTTCGAATGATAGTCCGATTCGCGAGTATCAAAACATACTAGATGAAATGATTGCAATATATAAGAGCATCGGAGAATAGTTTTCCGAATTTTGGATTGCCTTTAAAAATGTAAAGCACTAGAAAGTTGAATGACGGTTTCAAACGGTAAGGTTCCATCTGCGAGCCTTACCGTTTTTCTTTTGCCTTAAATAAAAAATTAAAACTGTATTCCAAAACGGCTCTGCGGATTCCTATTAGTGTAGGGTTTTTCAAAATCTTTTGTGAAACGGCTTTCCTCTAGTTTTATGAGTGGAAAATAAACAAAATCTATATTCTAAAATTAGTCAGTTCAACAAAATTTGAAAATCTGGTTGCCAAACAGCCATTTTAGATTGTTATAGGTAGAGGGGAACGTTGGAAAAATGAATTTTCTTTGAACTTTCAAAAGACCCGGTTTAAAAACACCCCTTAAAGTTTGTATAGGGTGTAAGGACTATTTTTCCAAACAGACCTATTCACTGTTGGATTCGCTTCAAAAAATCCCTGATTCCTTACAAAGCCACATCGCACCTTGAAAATTTTATGAGCCACCCCAGCAGGATACCTCCGGTACTGAATGTGCATTCTGCGCATCTTACCAGAAAACACGCCGGAGAAAATCGGGCAGGAACGGGCTGGGACAGAGTGGACAGTGGTTAAGAGCAAGATTCGCCTTTGTATACGAAACTGCGCCTACGGGCGGTTTCTCCACGGCGGCATCTTGATGGGGATTGCGCTCCCCATACCCTCACATCGTGCAAAATCACATAATTTTGCCCATTGGTGGCCTGCCGCAGCAGGTCACAGCCGGAGTGCAGACGCACTGCCGGGAAAATCAACCCCTTGATTTTGGAAAGGAGACTCCATGCTACGAACGAAGAAAAAAGTGAAATCTATCGTAAAGACAAAAGTAATCTCCGCACGAGTTACAGAAGCAGTACATGAGCTTTTACACCAGCAGGCAGAAGATGCCGGAATGACCCTCTCTGAATTTGCAGCGCAGATGCTGATGAAAGGTCGCGTAAATACCTCGTATGTGTTCTATGTTCACCCGGACGAAATCGAAGCCATCACACGAGAATTTGCCGCCATCGGAAACAACCTGAACCAGATCGCGGCGTTCTTCAACAGTGGGGGTCTTCTATCACATGTCATGTGTGAAAACATCAACCATGCGATTTCCTGTATTTTTGAAATGCGGGAGCAAGTCGCAGAAATGGCAGGAAAAAATTATGGCAATCTTAAAGCACATCGCAAGTAAGAGTTCCAACTATGGTGCTGCGTTGAAATATCTCGTTTTTGAGCAGGATGAACTTCTTAAGGTTCCGGTGCGAGATGAAAAAGGAAACTGTATCATGCGAAAAGAGTTTTATCTGGACGGTCTGAACTGTGAACCGTATTCCTTTGATGCAGCCTGTCAGCAGCTGAACCGAGAATATCAGAAGAACAAAAACAAGGATGAGATAAAATCACACCACTACATCATCAGCTTTGACCCTGCTGATAAAGACGAGTGTGGTCTGACAGGAGAACGGGCGCAGGCCATCGGGCTGGAATATGCAAAAGCCAATTTTCCGGGGCATCAGGCATTGGTCTGTACGCACATGGATGGTCATAACGGCAGCGGCAATATTCATGTACATATCGTAATCAACAGCCTGCGAAAAATGGATGTTCCGCCGCAGCCTTTTATGGAACGGCCCATTGATAGCAAGGCTGGCTACAAGCACCATTTGACAAAAGACTACTTGAAACATTTACAGAAATCGCTGATGGATATTTGCATGAGGGAAAACTTGAATCAGATCGATTTGCTTTCCCCCTCTCTTGTGAAAGTTTCGGAGCAGGAATACCACGCCAAACGGCGCGGACAGATCAATCTGGACCTTACCAATCTGGAACTTCTTGGCGATGGATTCACACCAGTAAAGACGACTTTTGAAACGGAGAAGGAAAAAATCCGAAATGCCATTACCGATATAGCAAAACGATCTGTATCTTTTATGGATTTCCAAAACCTATTAAAGTTGGAATACGGCATTTTGGTGAAAGACCATCGAGGGCGATTCAGCTACCTTCCAGCAGACAGGGAGAAATTTATCTCTGCCAGAACGCTGGGAAGCAGTTTTGACCGTGAGCATCTTTTACTGCTTTTTCAGTGCAACGCAGCCGAGAAAGAAAAGCAGCAGTGGCGTGTCAATGATCCTATGGATGCGATGTACATCAAATCGAATCTCCGGCTGGTTGTAAATTTGCAGGATTGCGTAAAAGCCCAGCAGAGCTATGCCTATGCCCAGAAGGTCAAAATCTCAAATTTACAGAAGATGGCGCAGACCGTTCTCTATGTGCAAGAGCACGGGTATGATTCTTATGAAGAACTCTATAAAACTGCAGAAAGTATTGACCGAAAAATGGCAGCAGCGCGAAGTGATGCGAGATTCACGGAAGTCAAACTGAAAGAGGTCAATGAGCAGATTCATTATTTGGGACAGTATCTTTCTACAAAATCAGTCTATGGTGACTTTCTGAAATCTACCAATAAGAAATGTTTCCGTCAGGCCCATGCAGAGGATATTACCAAATATGAAGAAGCGCGTCAATTTCTAAAGCAGGATTTCCCGGACGGAAAATTCCCTTTGATGAAAGACCTCCGGGATGAAAAAGAACTTCTGATGCGCACAAAGGATGCACGGTATGAAACATATCACTATTTTAAGGAACGCAATGCAGAAATACAGACGATACTTTCAAATGTGGACAGCATCCTTGAAATGGAAAAAGTGCAGCAGCGTGAACAGCAGCTGCGAGCCAAGAAGCGTAGTTATGGTATGAGCCTGTAATAGCAGGGTCTTCCACCCCGCACCCCGGAACCCTGCCGGATGCGTAAGCCCACAGGGGACTTTCCCATCTGGCAGGGACTTTTGAAAACAGGAGGAAGTTTGAGTAAAGAGTACATCAAAGCACAAACCCCATTGCCCGCGTATTTTCCTTATCCGAAATTTCTGCTGCAGATGAGTTTGTCCCATACAGCACAGCTGACCTATGTTCTGCTGCTGGACCGCGTGACCCTTTCTCAGAAGAACGGCTGGGTGGACGCGCAGGGCCGGGTATATGTGCTCTATCCGCTGGCAGGGTTGGCGGCAGATCTGCAGAGCAGCATTTCCAGTGTCACCCGTGCTCTGCGGGAACTGGAAGCTGCACGGCTGATCGAACGGCGGTCCAGTGGCTTTTCCAAGCCAAATCAGATATTTCTCGGCGTTCCCCAGACTGCGCAGAAATGCTCGATCGGGATGATCAAAAATGAGAAGCCTTATTGCTCAAAAGTGAGCAATACGATTGCGCAAAACTGCACACCTAACCAAATAAATAAGAACAACCTAAGATGGAACAAAATAAATAGAACCAAAGAAGCATATGGGCGGTATCAGAATGTTTTTCTGGAAAATTATTCGGAACTGAAAATCGAAATTGCAGAGTTGGACACTTCGATCGAAGACCTTTCAGCCTATATGCAGTCTACAGGCAGGAAGTACGCAGACCATGCGGCGACCCTGCACAGCTGGTCAGCACGGAAGAAAAGACAACAAAAACCGGGAACAGGTATCCCGGACTATACCTACAATGAGGAGGAAAGTTTATGACGGAAACGATCCAGACGGCGATGAACAGGCTTATGACGATCTCTGTGGAACCGCAGGACTATGTTGCAGAAGATGGGCTGCTGTACTGCGGCAGCTGCAAAACTCCCAAGGAAGCGTTCTTTCCGAATGGCAAAAAACTGTTTGGGCGTGACCGCCATCCGGCTGAATGCCGGTGCAGGCAGGCTACAAGGGAAAAGCAAGAGAAAGAAGAACGTGCAAGGCTGCATTGCGAGAAAGTGCAGCGGCTGAAGCTGCAGGGCTTTACCGACTGGGCGATGCAGCACTGGACATTTGCAAACGATCACGGGCAAAATCCACAGATGCAGCTGGCACAGCGGTATGTGGCCCACTGGCCGGAAATGCGGGAAAAGAATGTGGGGCTGCTGCTCTGGGACGGTGTTGGTACAGGCAAGAGTTTTATGGCGGGTTGCATTGCCAATGCCCTGATGGAACAGGAAGTGACCGTCTGCATGACGAATTTTGCCCGAATCATGAATGAACTGAATAACGCCTTTTCCGGGCGGAATGAAGTCGTGGACAGGCTCTGCGGCTATCCGTTGCTTGTCATTGATGATTTCGGCATGGAGCGCGGCACGGAATATGCGCTGGAGCAGATTTATAACATCATCGACAGTCGTTACCGCAGCAGGAAACCACTGATCGTTACCACGAACCTGACCCTGACGGAGTTGAAGAACCCGCAGGATACCGCCCACGCCCGTATCTATGACCGTCTGCTGGAACTGTGTACCCCGATTGCCTGCACAGGCCCCAGCATGAGAAAGGATATAGGACAGGCAAAATTGAACTTGCTGAAAACACTTCTGGCCTGAATAGGAGGTATGCAATTGAAAGAAAACGGCACAATAAACTGGCTGGAGCAGATCCGCCAGATGAAGAACCGGGACATCCGCACGATTGAACAGTCTGAACTGCAGGAACTGCAGCAGGATGCAGTGGAACACGGATTGCCGCAGGAGGAAAGGCTGAAAAATCTGCTGGATAAAGTCGGAAATCCTTACTGCTATCTGGACAATGGAATTATTGTAAAGCTGAATTTTGCACCGAGAGGGAACAGCACACTGTCTGAGCGCATTGGCAGGTGCTTTCAGTCTGCCAGCTGAAAAGGCAGAGAAACTTTCGGCAAGCTGCTGAAAAAACACGCAGAAAAATTTCACACTTTAATGCGATAAAGCACTGGACAAAAGATGATGATTCTGGTAAGCTGTTTACGGGTAAGAAAATAGGAATGTGCCAACTGAGCAGAACTTGCTCGGTGGGCTTGTTCTACATAGAAAATGTGGAGCCTTTCACTTCTCTGACGAACAGTATTGCCGATTCGTTAAGGAGGTGGAAGGCTTTTGTTATACCCTGATATGAATTTGCAGAAGAGAACACAGCAAAATACAACCCGATACCGTACAGCCTTGTACTTGCGCTTGTCTCGTGAGGATGGCGATAAGACAGAGAGCGACAGTATTGCAAACCAGCGCACCCTGCTGGAAGCCTATGCCATAGACCACCCGGAACTGTGCATCGTGGATGAGTTTGTGGACGATGGCTACTCCGGCTCGAACTTTGAACGGCCTGCGTTCCAAAACCTGTTCAGGGAACTGGAACAAGGGACTATCAACTGCATTCTGGTGAAAGATTTGTCCCGCTTTGGACGAAATTACATTGAAGTGGGGCGTTATCTGGAACGTATTTTCCCGGTCATGCGGGTCCGGCTGATTGCAGTGACGGATAGCTATGACAGCCAATCTGCGTGGAAGACCAGCGATTCCATCATGGTTCCGATGCGGAATCTGCTCAACGATGCCTACTGCCGGGATATTTCCGTCAAGATCAAGAGTCAGCTTGCGGTCAGGCGGAAGCGCGGCGATTTTGTGGGGAGCTTTGCAACCTATGGATACCAGAAGGACCCCAGCAATCATACCAAGCTGATCGTGGACGAACTGGCAGCAGAAAACGTGCAAAGTATTTTCCGCTGGAAAATCAGCGGTATGAGCAATCAGGGCATCGCAGACCGTTTGAATGCGGAAAAGGTGTTGTCCCCAGCCGCGCGAAAACTGCAGAGCGGTGAAAAGCTGAGCCTGCATTTCCGCAAGAGCGATGAGCCGCCGTGGTCTGCCAAGGCGGTGGACCGCATTTTGCACAACGAGGTCTATATCGGAAAACTGGTGCAGGGAAAGACAAGGAGACTGGACTATCGCTCCAAAAAGAAAATGAACGTGCCGATGCGGGACTGGACAATCGTGGACAATACCCACGAAGCAATTATTCCGAAAGAGCAGTTTGAACTGGTGCAGAGAATTCTGGAAACCGAAACCCGCAGGCCGAACGATGCCGAAACGGTGGCCCTGTTTGCAGGATTTCTTTACTGTGGGGACTGCGGCAGCCGGCTAGTGCGCAGGTCGGCCAGCTATAAGGGAAAGCGGTATATCTATTATCAGTGCTCCGGCAGCAAGCAGAACAAGGGCAGCTGCACGAGCCATAATCTGCGGGATGAAAAGCTCCATAACATTGTGCGGAATGCGCTCCAGATGCAGATCCAGATCGTGATGGAGGAAGCAGAGTTTGTAGAAAGCATCCGGCAGGCCCAGCAGGAACCCTACCGTGTGCGGCGCATCGAACGGCAGATTCGGCAGCTGACTGCAGAAAAGGCCCATACCCAGGGCATTAAGGAAAAATTGTATGGGGATTACGCAGAGGAAATCCTCACACGGGAGGATTTTTTGAACTACAACGAACTGTACAGCAAGCGGATCGAAGAGTATGACCGCAAAATCACAGAACTGGAAGCAGAACGGCAAAACCTACAGACTACTCCAAACGCTTATCCGTTTCTGGATGTGTACCGTAAGTATCGAAAATTGGAAGAAATCACCCGCCCGATGATTGTCGAATTGATTGAGAAAATCGAAGTCTATGAGGGCAATCGGGTGGAAATTACGTTCCGATTCCACGATGAAATTGCGGACCTGCTGGAAGAACTGCATCAAAAGCAGATGGGGCAGCGTGAAGTGTCAGCTTAAAAGGAGGCTGTGACTTATGGCAAGAGTAAGCAAGAAGGTAAGTGCGGCGCAGCGGGAAGCGGAAAACGCACCGCACCGTATCTGGAAAACCGCAATTTACGCACGACTGTCCGATTTTGATGATGTGCTTCGGGATACGGAATCGCTGGAAGTGCAGATTTCTTACATCAAGGAGGACATCAATCACCGGGATGATTTGATGCTGCTGGATGTATTTGCGGACAAGCGGTGCACAGGGATGAACTTTGACCGCCCGGAATTTGAACGGCTGCTGAAAGCACTGCAGGAGCGGAAAATCGACTGCATCGTGGTAAAGGACTTCTCCCGACTGGGGCGCAATTTTGTGGAAACCGGTCAGTATCTGGAACAGGTATTTCCGTTGTTCGGTGTAAGATTTATCGCCATCAATGATAATTATGACAGCTTGAACAGCCAGAGCCGTGATGGGATGCTTGTGCCAATCAAGAGCATGATCAATGAAATGTATTCGAAAGACCTGTCCCAGAAGATTCAGTCGTGCTTTCGTTCCAAGGAAGCACGTGGAGAAATCTATACCCCTGTTCCATTTGGCTACAAAAAGGATCAGAAGAATCATTTGGTTCTGGATGAGGAAGTCAGCGACGTGGTAGTTCGGATTTTTCTCTGGAAGAAATCCGGCATGAAAGAGCGCGAGATTGCAAAGAAGCTGTCTGCGCAGGGAATCCAGACACCTTTTACACGCCGCTGTCAGCTGGGATACCTGAAAAACACCTTGCGGGTAAAGGACTCAGCATGGCAGACCGTTTTCGTGACAAAGGTGCTGGAAAATCCAATCTACACAGGAACAATGGTCTATAACCGCATCGCCTACGATGAAGCGAATCGGAAAATTGGGCAGAATCCACGGGAAAGCTGGCGGATGGTGCCGGACAGCCATCCGGCGATTATCAGCTGGGAATTGTTTGATGAAGTTTCCGCATTACGGGAAGCCGAGCAAGCAGTCAAGGAAGAACGAAAAAAGTGGTGCAGACAGCGCAGAAAGAACAATCCGAACATCTTCAAAGGCAGAATCTTTTGCAAAGAGTGCGGAGAAAAATTGGTTTGTCATTGGCAAAGTGATGGTACGCTGTATTTTTACTGTGCATCTTGCCATGTTTCCATCTCAGAGAAAGACCTCTGGAACGGCATCCATACGGAACTGTACCAGCGGTTAGAAGAACATAAGAACTTGAAAAAGCTGATGCAGAAGAATTCGGGAAAAAGCAACATTGAAACAAAGAAAGTTGCATTGAGCCGTGAAATGGAACAGGTGTCGGGCAATATCGTTCGGCTGGAATCGCAGAAGCGCAGCAGCTATGAGCAGTATGTTCTCGGAAAGCTTTCAAAGGAGAAATTTCTGGAACTGAAGCAAGGTGTAGAAAATGAAATCGTATTACTGAAGCAGACAAAATCTGAAAACGAGAAAGAACTGGTCGTTGTTCAAGAAGAATTGCAGCAGAAAAAGCAAATCGCAGGCAACACAGAGGTTCTTTTAACGGCAGATAATCTGCAGCAGTATGTAAAGAAAATTGAAGTGGATCACAAGAAAAATACTTACACGGAATTTGTGTTCTAACAAAAAAGGAGGACAGACAATGAAAGAAAAAATCTATGATGCCCGGACAGGAATGGAATATGTTTTGGTGGGGGATTATTATCTGCCAGCCTTGAAACTGCCACGGACTCGTCCGGTTGGCCGCTGGGGAATGCTGCACAAAGCGTACCTGAAACTGCGAAAACCAGCCTATTACCAGAGCTTGCTGCTGAGCGGAAAACTGGATACTGTTTTAGCAAATGTGGAAGAGCAGGCTGCAGAGCGGTATAAGGTCTTGATCGAGCAGATGAGTCGGCGTGAGGAAACTTCAGAAAAACTGAAAGAAGAGAACCAGATGGAATGGGTACGCCGTATGAATAATCTGGAAAATCGTGCTGCGGAAATTGTAAAGGCAGAATTGATCTACACGTTTGAAAGGCGGTGAGCAGCAGATGATCGGAACCTATTACCGGCTTTCTCTTGCGGACGAGGATGTGGGTGCTGATAAGGCTGAGAGCAACAGCATTCAGGGCCAGCGCGGACTGGTAGAGGGGTACATCATGGCCCGCCCCGAACTGGCAACAGAGCCGCGTCAGGAGTACGTGGACGATGGCTACTCCGGCACCTCCACAAGCCGTCCTGCGTTTCAGCGGCTAATTCAAGATGCACAGGACGGAAAGATGAAAACGATTATCGTAAAGGACTTTTCCCGGTTCGCCCGTGACTATATTGAAGCAGGCGATTATATGGAGCGGATCTTCCCGTTGCTGGGCGTTCGCTTCATCTCCGTCAACGATGGTTACGACAGTGGAATGCAAATCGGAAACGATGTACGTGGACTGGAAGTAGCCATCAAGAACATCATCAACGCATCCTACAGCCGGGACCTCTCCGCTAAAATCGCAGCAGCCGACCATGTCATGCAGAAGAAAGGAATGTATCTTGGAGGGTATCGTCCGTTTGGATTCCTGCCGGACCCGAACGATTGCCATAAGCTGATCCTCGACCCGGTAGCCAGCCAGTATGTACGGTTGATTTTTGAACTGGCATTGCAGGGCAACAGAACAGGCACCATCGCAAAAATCCTGAATGAAAAGCAGATCCCGACCCCGGCAGCGTATCATGTGGCGGAAAACCATGTGTACAGTGAGCAGAAAGCATGGGATCTGCAGCGCAGCCATTGGACAAGTGGAACGGTTTACCATGTTCTGAAAAATGAGAAGTATAAGGGAACCTATGTGGGCGCGAAATTCATTATGCCGGTTCCCTGTAAGCATCGGGTTCTGCGCGCTCCTTTGGAACAGCAGGTACGTATTGAGGACAGCCATGCCGCCATTGTGACCCCGGAGGAATTTGAACAGGCACAAATGGTCATTATGCTGCAGCATGGGAAGCACCAGGTCGGGAACTACACAAAGCACCAGTATCCCTTGAAAGGCAAGGTCTATTGCGGCTACTGCCAGAAGCTGATGAAATATCGTGTACTCAAGAAGCTTGGCCCCTCGTTTAACTGCAGATTTTCGGCCACAGCGGTGGACAGCCCTTGCAAGCGAATCCCAATCTCTGAGAAACTGCTGGAACATATCGTCCGAAATGCGCTGGCAGCGCAGATAAAGCAGGCAGAGTATGTACTGGAAATCCTGCACGAACGGGAACGCAAAGCGTTGATTTGCTTTTCCGCACTGGAACGGCAGGAAGAAAAGCTGAGCGCAGAAAAGGCAGAAATCGTAAAACAGCGCGTTACACTGTACGAGCAATACGCCGACGGGAATATGAGTAAGGAAGAGTTCATCCGGCAGAGAGATGCCTACAGAGTGCAGGAAGATGAGCGGATGGGGCAGATTAAACGGCTGCGCACCGAGAAAAATCAAATTTTCCAGCCTGTGAAAAAGGATACGGATAATTTGCAAGCCGTGATGAATACGGTGGGAGAAGCAGGCGATGTGATGCACCTGTCACAGAATGTGGTGGAAACCTTTATTGACCGCATTGAGGTTTTCAACGATGAGTGCGTGAAAATTCGTTTTACATTTGAAGATGTACTGAAAAGTTACGAAGCAGAGTGAGAAATGATATTTGCGTTTTTGAAAAGTTCATGCTACAATAACTATAGAAGGGAGTGTGGAGGAAATGGTTCTCCAGTACTATGTGGTAGAAAACGAGACCGGGAAACAAATTGAGATTGATATTGAATCGGCAACCAACGAAGACCTGACCTCTACAAAGGAAAAGTGGCAATCTGATTGGACGAGTGAATTTATCCGCGATCCAAAGCTGGAAAAGTATGCGGCGAAAACAGATGCTGGCGAAATTGTAGCATTGGGTGCATATCGAGAAGATGATCACGGAATATCTGTTTTTATTGCTAATATTGAAGCGCATCCTGAGAGTAATCCGACAATTAGCACAGTGCGGAAATACGCAGGCATTGGCCGAATGATGATTGCCTATGGTATTCAATTGTCAATTGATAGTGGGCATGGCGGCATTGTTACCTTTGAAGCAAAAACAGATGAACTGTATGATCACTACATCAAAGATTTTCATGCAGTTCCGATTTTTCAGCCACATTCGGGAGGCCCAAAGCTGCTTATGCTAGCTGATGAAGGCGCACAAGAAATTTTCAGTACCTACTTATCTTAAAGATTGGAGGGTTCAGTATGAAAGATCAAGAACTTGAACTGCAGGTTGCTCCTATGAGCAATGATACAATGGAATATTTGAATGTTTTATTTGGCGTATGCAAACGCTTTAAAACAGATTATTACCATGCAACACCGAAGCAGCGTGAATTTATTGATGCAGTGGCTACGCACGAGTACCAGCTGATGAAAGCCCATGAGAAAGGACTGAGCCGTGCTTCTGTTCCTCCTTTTATGGGAATGAAGCGGAGTGAACGTAGTAACAATATGCCTGCTTGATAGTAAGAGAATAAGCTAACATAATAACTGCTCGCATAAACCACAGACAGCACCCAAGATGATTCGAGGGTGCGTCTGCGGCTTATGCGGGCCTTTTTATTTTGTGATTTTAATACGGATGGATGTTAAATTCCAAGGCTGACAAGAGCGGCCTTTAACTCCCTCGCCGTGCGGATAATGATTTCCTGCTCAGTTTCGTTGCAGTCCAATAACAGACGATGCAATTCGGTGTTGGAAGTTAAAACGGAATAGTGAAGACTGTCTATCAACAAATTATCAACGGAAATGCAGAGGGCGTCGGCAATATCGACCAGAGTGGCAACGCTGGGGTGTTCTGTGCCTTTTTCAATTTTGGCCAGAAATTCACGACTGCGATTGATTTTAGAGGCTAAGGCTTCCTGGGTGATATTACCACACTGCATTCTGAAATAACCAATACGTTTTCCCAAAGCAACATAATTGACGGACATAAGTAAATCTTCCTTTCGAATGCCCGCATAAGAGTACTTTTATTATCTGGCCTATGGAAAAACGAATCAAGAAGAACGAAAAGAGCAGCCAACATAGAAGTCAGAATTTTCGTTTTTCCCCTCTAGCGGAGATGGCTTCTGAGGCCAAAATGTGACCCAGTAGGTCACATTTTAAGGAACAAGTGACCTGCTGGGTCACAGAAAAATTATCTGACAGGTGTATAATAAAACCATAAAATTGAACAGCACGATAATGTGAGTGAGAACGAAGTGAAAAAGTTACTGACGCTGTACAGCGGGGTTCAGTTAGCGGATGTACTTTCATTTGTATAGAGAAAATGATGAAAATGTGGCTCAGAATTTGGCGGGGCCACCCCTAGCGGTCGTGTGTTCTGAGGCAATTTTGTGAAGTGTTACATCACAATTTGCTGCACATGTGAAGTGCCACTTCACAGAAAAAATCATCTGATAAGAGTATAATAAAAGCATGAAATCAAGCTGCGAAAATAAAGTGGGGAAAACGAAATGGAACGGCTGCTGACACTGTATAGCGAAGTTCAGTCAACGGATGTACGGTGGCTGTGGTATCCCTTTATTGCAATCGGGAAAATTACACTGCTGCAGGGTGATCCCGGCGATGGAAAATCCACTATGATGATGAATCTGATTGCGGAACTTTCAACAGGAGGTAAGACCCCGGACGGATGCAAAATTGGTGTGCCGCAAAAAGTGATTTATCAATGCTCGGAGGATGGCGTTTCAGACACGATAAAGCCCCGGCTGGAACGCTGCGGAGCAGACTGTCGGAAGATTGCCTTCATCAATGAAGAGGTTTATAACGGCCTCACATTGGATGATGAGCGCATCCGTCAGGCAATCATTGAATTTCGGCCTCGATTGGTCGTGATCGATCCGATTCAGGCTTATCTTGGCAGCGATTCGGATTTGCAAATCGCAGGCAGAGCGCGGAAACTCATGCGCCGCCTTGGAATGTGGGCTGCTGGTTACGACTGCGCTATCGTTCTGATTGGACACCTCAACAAAAAAGAAGGCTCCAAAGGGCTGTACCGCAGCCTTGGCAGTATTGATGTTGTGGCAGCAGCACGAAGCGTCCTGCAGGTGGAGCGAGATTCCGAGAATCCTGATATAAGAATCGTACATCAAATCAAAAACAGTCTTGCGCCTACGGCAGAAGACATCCGCTTTTCCATTTCTGCCGACAAGGGCTTTCGATGGCTGGAATGCAGGCCACAGCTTTTTGAAAAACAACAGCCGGACGCCGAACCTAAATTTGATACAGAGCAACAGAAAGCTGCCTACTGGATCAAGCATTTCCTTGAAAAAGGCGATATGAGTGCAAATGAAATTTATTGCCGTCTGGACAATGAGGGTGTCAGCAAACGAGTGGCGCGGATGGTAAAAACGGAAATGGGAATCCACTGCTACCAGAAAAAGCGGAGATGGTATTGGAGCGTTCAGCTGGAAGAAGGTGCTATGAATGGACCGCAAGTATAAGGTTGGTGGCTATGTGAAACTTGCAAAACTGTGGGAACGCTCTAAGGATGCAGCAGTAGCCTATCACAGTTCCTACTATGCTGAAAAGTTTAGGGATGATGCTGATAAAAGGCTGGTTGGTGTCTATATTGACATCACAGGGAATAAGGAAATTTATAAACGCCCGGAAATGGTGCATCTGCTCAAAGATTGCAAAAAGGGAGCCGTCAATCTGATTTTTTCACAGACAAGGGCCTACCTTGCAGCGAATACCTGTGATTTCTGTTTTCTGCTGAAATATCTGTTTGATTTGCCGATGCGGGTGGACATTGTTACAGATGATGACGACCAGAGAATTGACACGATTCTTGATGTTGAAAATCAGCGTCAGAACCTGAAAGAATTGGCCGAAAAATATACATCAATCCGAAGGAAAGATTATCTTGAGTGGAGAATTCGACTGGAAGATGAAATGACAAAGGCTGAAGAAAAATGAACGTAGAACATATCCCAGCAGAAGATGTGGACATGCTGCCGAGTGGAGCGGATTGGCAGAGCCGACATCTGGAATCTGAAAGGCGAAAAGCAGAGATTCGTGACAGAATCCATAAGCAGGCAGAACAGGGCCAGAAAACGGCAAAAGACTACTTTCGTCCGGCGAAACCGACACCGTCGATTTACGACAGCGACCTGAAGCGTGTAGCCGTTTATGCCCGTGTCAGCACTTCCAGCGAAGAACAGATTTCTTCCATTGAAAACCAGACTCTATATTACACCAAAAAGATTGCAGAAACGGAAAACTGGAATTTGCAGGACATTTACAGCGATGAAGGAAAATCCGGCACATCGCTGCGGAAACGTGATGCGTTTAAACGCATGATGCGAGATGCCAAAGACCAGAAGATGGATTTGATTATCTGTGCCAGCATTTCACGTTTTGCTCGGAATTTTTCAGATTGCATGACGCAGATCGCGGCCCTAAAAACCATGCACCCGGCACATCCCATCGGTGTGTACTTTGAAACAGAGAATATCTACACGCTGAATCCAAGCAGCCAATACAGCCTTGACATTCAGGCTCTTTTGGCAGACTGGGAATCGGGCAATAAGAGCCGCCGGATGATCCTTTCGTATGATCAGCGCATTATGACAGGTCAGTACCCGGTGGCTGACCTGATGGGGTATCGGCATACGAAGGATGGACAGCTTGTGATTGAGCCGGAAGAAGCAAAGACGGTACGTTTTATCTTTCTGGCATTTATTCAGGGCTATGATTACGAACAGATTGCAATGATCCTGACGCAGAAAAAGCGCAGCACCCTGCGCGGCAGGCAGGAGTGGAACGGTGTGATGGTAGCAAACATCATGAAAAATGAACGCCGCTGGGGTGATCTGGAAGCCCGGAAGAGCATCGTGGTGGACTACAAGTTGGGCAAGGTCACAAAGAATAATGGGAATCGCTGCTCTGCCTATGTCCCGGAACATCACGAAGCAATTGTTTCGCCGGAGATTGCACGGGCTGCACATCTTGTGGCATCCAGCAGCAAAAAGTGCGGTGTGCAGGATATTGTGGTAATCCGGCAGGGAGCATTGAAAGGCTTTGTGGGTATCCATCCGAACTGGAACGGTATCGATGCTGAAAGCATCCGCAGCCTTTGCCTGAGCGCCTATCTGCCGGAAGAGATGGCGAAACTGAACAAGATGGCAGAAATGCGGTCTGGAAAGAAGTTGGATATGGCGTCATCTGATTATCTGACGGTTTCAGGCACTTGCTTTATCAATCAAAGCAGCCCGGTTATGACAATCTCAAAAAGTGGGATCCGTTTCAGCAAGGCATGCCATACCCGGTTGGACGACTGCGAGGATGTTGAATTGCTCTATCATCCGATTCTGCAGGTCGTGATTTTGCGAAAGAGCAATCGTAAGTTTTCAACGGCGATGCGCTGGAGAGATGACAATGACGTTCATAGTGCTTTTTCAGCCAGAGCATTTTCTGGACTGGTCTTCCAAACATTGAACTGGAAAAGGAATTGCCGCTATCAGTGCCGTGGTATCTGCCAGGGACGGGAAAACGCAAAATTCCTGCTCTTTGAGTTGGATGAGTCTCGGATTTTGATTGGGAAAAATCAGTATGAACAAGAAAATTGTTCGATGAATCTGAAATGCCGGTTATATCGGAGTAAATGGGTTCAGAGCATTACAGTTAGTGATGTGATGGAATCTGGCCAAGTCGTAGAAAATCCCATGATTGGTGCAATTCCAAGCAGAAATGAAGTTCAACGTGAACTGGATGATCTTTTGATGTCGATGTAGGAGGAACTTATAGAATGGAAGAAAAAAGCAGGGCGCAGGAACTGAGCGTTCGGGAAATCTCCTTGATTCGTGAACTTGCACAGATACGGAAAGAACATAAAAGAGAACTGGAGTACGAAAAGTTCGATGGCTATGAACTTCCGCCGCGCACCCAGTTTTCCATGCTGAATAAACCTGCAGTGAGCATAAAATATGGTGTTATGAAATTTAATATGGCGTGTATTCGGCTTTTTGAAGGAATCAAGTATGTCCTTCCGATTTTGCACCCCAATAAGAAGCGGCTTGCGTTGATTATGTGCCCGGAAGAGGACAGTGCATCTGTTGAATGGGCAAGACAGAAGGACGAAAACTGGGTGAATAAGGATATTACATCATTGGAATTTGTGGAAAATATCTTCAGGCTCATGAACTGGAATCGGGAATGCCGTTATAAAGTGCTTGGACGGGTGGCTAATTCAGATCAGGGTCTTTGTATGTTGTTTGATTTGGAAGAAGCAATCATGTTCACCCCGAAACCACAGGAATATACAGATCCGCTTACTGGTGAAATGAAGAAAAAGCAGATGAAATTCTTCCCGGATGCCTATAAGAACCGTATCGGAAAATCTTATAATGACTACATTGCAGATCATCAGATGAACATGTTTGAGGACTTCATTGGGTATCAGAGTTCTACTGTATTGGATGAGCCCGAACGGGAAGCAAGCACTACTTCAATACCGATTCCGCAACGTGAAGAATCTGAAAATATACCTTCGCCAGATTTACCGGAACAGCTTGAAAACGTACAACAATCAGGCAATGAGATTGCTGAGAGAGGAATGCAGACATGAATTCGGGACGAATTATGAATTTGCTGGTGACAATTCCGGCTGAAAGTCGGAGAATGAACGTGGGAAAAGATGTTATTCGTGTTCTTGGAAGTCCAGCCTATATCTGCGTTTTGCAGAGGAAGGATCGGAAGGCTATTGCAATCACGCCGTGTGCTGCGGAGCATCCCATGTCCTTTAAGGTCCCGGGCAGGCTACTGACCGATGGGCAGTGTCGGATGATGATTAACGGAATACAGTTCATTCAGGTGTTGCTGGAAGCAAATGGTCTGGCGGCAGGAAAAGACCATCAGTTTAAAGGACGGTATGATGCCGAGAAAAATGCAGTTATCATTTCGCTTGAAAAAGATGAACAAAGTGCCCTCTCGCCTCGAAAGTGTACAACTTGACATCACGTCCACTTGGATGTATAATACGTCCAAATGGACGTGATGAAGGGAGCCGATATTATGCGTGCCGGAATTTTAGATGGCTTTCAAACGATAATTCCAACAGCGGCAGCCGTCTTATTGAAAAAACGACAAATGTTAAGGCTGACGCAACAAGAGATTGCTGATCGCGCAAAAATAACTTTGCGTCAATATCAAAGGTTGGAATCTGGGGAAAGAAGTATTTTGACCTGTTCTTTTGGCTTGGCGTGTCGAGTAATTGAAGCTCTTGATATGGATGTTTCTAAATTCTATCATGGTGACTATTACCTTGAAGAATTGAAAACTATTGAGGGCAAATGATTTGTTGACAGGGGAAAACATCAACTTAAATGACGGCATGATGCCGAAAAAAGAGCAATATAAAAAGAATTATCCCGTGGAAACAGGGAAGATAATGCGTGAAAAGTATGAAAATGGATTGATTCGGAATGAACATGAATTTAAGGAGGTGCTGAATAATGTGCTATTTGGTAGCAAAAGATCGTAATGCACATGGTTGTTTTGCTCTAAAAACGACGCATGGGAAGCATCTGGTGGAATTAAAAAGAGAATTGAACAGAGAAGTTGGATATAAGGGAGTACAGCTTGTAACTATCAGCAGGCCAACAGCGTATGGTGAGTATGCGCCTTACCACTTTGTGGATACAGAACAGGAATTTCAGACTCTTGTAAAGAGTCTTCGTCCATAAAATGCTGTGCGTGGGAGCGGCGTATTTCAGTTCAGGCGATTGGTGTGTGCTGGAATAATACCCTCTGTAGTCGGGTTAAGCCCCCCAAAAAAATATGAATAAGAAGATAAGCCCTACAAGGCTCAAATTGGTGTAAGAACCGATTGAAAGCCTTGTAGGGCTTATTTTTTTGTAAATTTTTTTGTTCCTTGCTTGACAACCGCATAGGGTCAACCAAGAAAAACTACGATAACTAAAGGGTTTTGATGGCTTGGGTTGTCCTTCAAATGTTTTATTTGTTGAAAAGACTGCAAGAAGCGGGAAATCCTGGGGGTTATATGTAGGAGGCTTTTGGAAGCTCTGTTTTGACCCACAAAAAGGAGCAGCAAATAAAGATTGAAGGAGAGTTCAAGCCTACGGTGGATTGCCTTTGTGCGACCCGCCGTGGGTTTGTTTTTATCCATAAAGGAATGGATCCAGTGGAAAAGAAAGAATGGCATATTGTTGAAAATCTTCCTACGCCGGGATTGTATGCACTTCCTCAATATTTGATTTGGTAATAATATAGCACGGTGGGGGAAGGGTATCAAGAAGTGAAATGAAAACAAAATTGCTTGGAAAATATTGGTGTTTCAATAGTTGAATTTAACCAATCATAACATTGATATTGCATCTTAACTTAAAATAAGTTATAATGCAGAAAAAGAGTTATAAATGGAGGCGATAGAGTGGAATACCTTAAGCGGGTTTTAGGAATTGAAGTGCTGTATGAAAATAAAGCTTTAGAGCATTTGCCAAACTTCATCAGTACAAGGTACGATTCACAGAAAGTATCTCTGAGTGGTCAAAAAGCCGTTTTTTTGTACCCTAAAACCGAATTGGAACAGGTGGAAACATTAAAGAAGCATCTGGAACGTGTGAAAAAGGTTGCAGATTGCCCTGTGGTTTTAGTACTGGAACAAATCACTGCACGGCAGAAAGAGTATTTACTTCGAGAAAAGATAGCATTTATTGTGGATGGAAAGCAAATTTATCTGCCCTTTATGGCGGCATATTTGCAGGAACGTTGTGATGCAGAAAAGAGCGACAGGGAAGAAATCTTGCCATCAGCTCAGATGCTGTTGCTTTATTTTATTTATAAGGGAGCAAAGGAACTGTCCACAAGTCAAGCTGCAAAAGATTTGGATTTGACACCAACATCTATTTCCAGAGCGTCCAAACAACTTGAAGAAATGGGAACGCTGCAATCGAGAAAAATCGGAGTACAAAAGATACTGTTTTCGGAAAACTCCCCCAAAGAGTTGTTTTATAAAGTAGAGAAAGTTCTGCTCAATCCTGTGAAAAGGACTGTCTACGTTCCATGCGAGGAAGTAAAGAATGAATTGTTGGAGAGCGGATATTCCGCATTGGCGGAGTATTCGATGCTCAATACGCCTGGTGTTTGGTGCTACGCTTCAGAAAGAATATCTCAGTGGAATGACTGTATGACAAAGGATTTACAGGACTCAAATTCACAGGTGGCTGTTGAAATGTGGAGATATGACCCACGAAAATTATCGAAGAAAAAAATGGTCGATGAACTTTCTCTGGCATTATCGCTCAGGGAAGATGCAGATGAACGGGTAGAAGAAGCAGTAGAAGAAATGTTAAATAATCTGTGGAGGAAGATAGATGGTAACAGGGATTGAAAGCTTTAAGGAATGGTTCAAGGGTAACGAAAGCCAGTATGCAATTATCGGTGGAACTGCGTGTGACATCTTGATGACGGAAGAAGGCTTAGACTTCCGTGCAACAAAAGACATTGATCTTGTTCTAATTATTGAAGCCGTGGATGTGGCTTTTGGAAGAAAATTCTGGGACTATGTAAAACAGGCTGGATACGAACATTGTAATAAAAGCTCTGGTGTGCCACAGTTTTATCGGTTCAGTCACCCGGCCTCAAACCGTTATCCAGCAATGATTGAACTGTTCACTAGAAAACTGGATGCAATTCAACTTCCAGATGATGCAGTATTGACACCGCTGCCAATGGATGAGGACATATCGAGTTTATCTGCAATCCTTTTGGATGATGATTACTATGAGTTCTTGAAGCAGGGGAAAGTGACTGTTGATGGAGTAACGGTTTTGGACGCTGCATATTTGATTCCGTTCAAGGCGAAAGCATGGATGGATTTGACGGATCGCAAAGAAGCCGGAGAACACGTTGATAGTAAAAACATTAAGAAGCATAAAAATGATGTTTTTCGATTGACTGAACTGATTGACCCCACGGTTAAGATTGTCACTCCCAGTGGCGTGTATGTGCATGCGCAACAAGGCGGGTCTTTTGTTTGTATATTGGAAAGTTTTAGATGGGAGACCGAGAAAACTACAAAAAATACCGCCTGCGGCAGAACTGCAGACGGTAAGAAATTACAGTTTGTTCAGGAAGCCCTCCAGAACGCTGTTCCATTTTTCGGGGTATTCATAGAACATCAGGTGCCCACCCATTACATAGGTGTCATAACCGGGAAGCTGGGTTTCGACGAAAGGCTTCGCGACATCCTGCCAGTGTTCAGCAATAAACATCAGACTGGGCATGGTTGCACCGATATCTTTTGCGGTCTCCAGATAGTTGGAGAATACCGCATCGCAGAACAACTGACGGCAGATCCAGTACGGAGTGCGGCCGGAAATATCCAGCAGGTACTCCAGCTCATCGAGTTCCATTTCGTGCTGAATCATGACACCGGTGGCATACTCGCTGAAGAACTCACGGCATCCCTGCGAAGAGGTCAGTACCTGTGTGGCGACCTGAGAAAGTTCCTCAATTGTGCCCTCGGTCCACCACTTCGGATTAGGGGAGAGAGGCAGCGGAGACATATCGATAGTCACAACACCACGTACTTTATCCTTGCCAAATTGCTGCACATAGCTCCAAGTGTCCAGATTACCGGTGCTCCAGCCAATCAGAACGATGTCCTCCAGTCCCAGAGCATTAATCAGGCCAGCAACATCGCGGCCATGAGTCAGGTAGTCGTTGCCATCCACTGTCTTGGCAGAATAGCCCTGACCGCGAGGATCAATGGCAATGACACGGTACTTAGAGGAGAAATACTCTAGCTGATTCTTGAAAATCTCGCCGGAGAAAGTCAAGCCGGGGATGAAGACAAGCGGTTTGCCTTCGCCTTTTTCCAAGATATGTAGCTCCACACCCGGGGCTACAGTGACGTACTTGCTTTCGATACGATCTTTTGCCATGAGAGAACCTCCTAACAAACCTATATATCTTATCGTTTATCTGAATTATACTCCTTAATACGTTGAAAAGCAATATGCTGATGAAAAATCAACTCAGTGCCCAAGCACCCATCAGGATAGCCAGAAATACGACATTGGAAATCGTAAACATCACAAAATAGTGCCCTTTTTCAGCCGGTACTTCATTTGCGATTTGGCGGTAGGAGATAAGGCTAGCCATTGATGCAATCAGTGTCCCAAGGCCACCAAGGTTTGTACCAATGATTAGTGAGCGGTAGTTATCGGTAAATCCAGAAAGCAGGATTGCAGCAGGAACATTGCTGGTCACCTGAGAGGCCAATACAGAAACCAAGACTTCGCGGCCAGTCAGGATATTCTGTAACCACCCAGAGAATGCATCAATACGGCCCAAATTCCCGATAAAGATGAACAGGGCTACAAAGGTAAGAATCAGGGAATAGTCTACGCGGCCAAGAGTGGGGGGGGGTCGGCTAAGAAGATGCATATCAGTACAGCTGCGAATGCTACGCCATAGGGGAGTACACGCAGTACGACCAGCAAGCAGACGACAAACAGAATTCCATACAGAGCGATGAGCTTCTTATCGGGTCCTGAGGTTGCCTCGGAATGAGTTACAGCAATGCTGGAGCCACCGCAACATAACCACATCGCCCATATGGCGAGAAGTACTAACGATATTACGGAATAAGGGAGCATCAGCAAAACGAAAGAACCCATATCTATGCCACTTTTTCCATACAAATACAGGTTCTGCGGATTGCCAAGCGGTGTGAGCATACTGCCAAGGTTGGCAGCAATCGTCTGCATACAGACGATAGGAAGGAGAAGTTTGCTGCGAACAGATGCGTCTAAACTATTCAGAACAACAAAAGTAAAGGGAACGAACGTAAGCAATGATACATCGTTTGTTATGAGCATACTGCTGAAAAAGCAAAGGCCAACCAGGACAGTAGTCAGCTGTAACGTGGTGCGGGTATGCGAAAGGAGGGTGTGGCCAAGTCTATCGAATACGCCTTGCCCTCTCAAGCCTGCCATAACGGTCATCAGAGAAAACAGGATTGCAAGAGTGCGAAAATCGATATAGCTGAAGTATTCTGTATCCGGGTGGACAATGAAAGCTGAGATAAGAGCCAAACAAGTGGCAATGCTTAAGACGGGTTCTTTTTGAAAAATACGTTTTACAGTCATATAGTTGAGACTCTTTTCGACAATCTATTATTTTTTGCGCACAGCAAAACCAAAGGCGGTTCCACAGACGCCGCCGATAATGTGCATGAAGTTAGCTACATTATCTTGGATAAAGAGGATGCTGTATACCTGCTGGCTCAAGTACAGCACACCGACCAAGATGAAAGTAATGGGGATACCGCCATTCTTGCTGCCGGCAAGACTTGAAAGCATGATGAGCATGAACACGATACCAGATGCACCGAGTAGTGCTGAAGTGGGGAACAGTACGCACTGCAATATGCCGGATACCAGCGCTGTCATGAGGATGCCACTCAGCAATGTGCGGCTACCATATCGTTCTTCCAACGGCGGTGCCACGACAAGGAAAAGAAGCATATTGTTGATGAAGTGATCCCAACCACCATGGCCAAGGACATGACCAAACAGACGGACATAGAACAGAGGGTCAGTCATCGACGAGCGATATACGCTGAAGAGATGTGTGGTTGTCCAGTTATTGGTTAGGTATCCCAATACTAGAGAGGCAAGGGACAAAAAGAAAAAGGTCAGTGTGACAGGGGCATTATATTGGAGACGGATATTCTTGCGTGCCATTGACAGTTCTCCTTTATTGTAGGATACTATCAGTATAGCACATAAGAACGAAAAATGCTGCATTATAATGAATTTTCAGGCGGTGTACGAAAGTTCCTGCCGAGAAAAGTAAATAAAACCAGAAAACCTGTGTAATGTGCTATGATGCGGGTGTGGGAAAATATCCTATTATGGGAGGAAGATATACAATGGATACATATCCTCGGCTTGCGAAGGGATTGGATCTTGCATGGGCTCCTGACAAATCTCGCATTGTGGCATATAATACTTCGAATTGAAACGTGGTGGCGACTCTTACAGTTAAGGAAGGTCTGTTTCTGAGCGAGTTGGATGGTGATGCCGATCCTGATGATGTGGGGGAGTTTACTCAGCGTGAACGCTTTCGCGTGCTCTCTAAGTTCGCATCCAAAGGGCTGCTCGAAAACGATGAAAAATTCGAGGTGTCCACAAAGGGATTAGGAACAGTGACCCTTTCGATTCCAACACCGGCTCTAGGCAAAACGAAAAGCAGTGTTGGACTTTGCTTGTACTACTTGGCAGTACGATACCTTTGGGTGCCCTTGGCGGTTGTTTGCGGAATTATTGCTATATTTGACTTGAATGACCGCTATTATGGTGACTATGTTCCATCGGCATTCGACATGATTATCATTATTGGAATCGCGCTAGTACTGCATGAGCTTAGCCATATTGCTGCAGCACATTACTACTGGATTCCAACGAATGCAGTTGGTATTGGACTCTATCACTTTATACCGTGTGCCTTTATCAAATGCAATCTTATGGCTCATGCGACACATAGCATCAAGCGCAAAATTAGCATTGCCGGCTCTACTGCTAACATAGCTCTTTCTGGTATTTGCTTTATTCTATATGTGCTGATTGGGCATGATGTCTTGTTCTGGGTATCGATGGAGAGTTTGATACTAGGAATGGTAAATTTTCTTCCAATCCCAAGTTTGGACGGAAACACATTTTTGTCTTCGTTTTCATCGAAAGGTAAGAGTGCTCTATCCATTAGGAACATTGATGTTGTTACTGTGGGTGGATGTGTTGCAGCAGGATTTGCTACATATGTGTGTACAAAGATGCATCTGTAATTAAGGTTCCAACCGGCAGGTGTGCCTCATTGCCTATTTCCATAGACCATGTTTGAACCGCAAATTGATTCAGGATGGAGGCACCGAAACAGTCCGCAGAAAGGTAATCGTTTGCTTGTTCGGGGTTTCGTTGAAGAATATGTCTCGGTATCATTCGGCAGTAGAAACATTGGCATCGTCGCCCTTGGCAATGGCCTTGGGCATATCAAGGCGGGCATCAAAGCAGCGGCCGATGCCGTGGTGATTTTTCCGTCCTTTTCCGGGATGTCTTTTTCGCTTTGATTCAAGTGAGATTCCTTTTTTATGCGCCGCAATGCACAACTAAAAATCGCCCTCGACCTGTCCATGGGTCGAGAGCAATTTAACTGTCAGGAAAACTGTAAGGTCGCAGGGCGGGGGAGTTATGCCCAGGGGTCAGCCACCTGCGGAATACGGATGCCGGTCAAAAGCTGCTGCTCCCACAAAAACCACTGCCCAGTGGATGGTTTGTTGCGCAGCTTTAGCGGGCGCGGGCTGTCAGCGCCGCTGCAAGCCACATATAAGGTCAGGTACCCGTCGACAAACTGCGTCCGGCTGTAAGTGTTTTCCGAAACGGTGACTCGGTACGGCTGCACAGGTGTGTAGTTGTTTTCCGGTGTGGAACCGACAAGGTAGGAACGCATCAGGTATTCCTTGCCGCGAAAGCGGTCGCGGATAAACTGTTTGTCGATGCCGTTCAAGGGGCGCGGGCCGCGCAGGAAATCCAGCATTTTCTCGGTCTCGGCAGGGTTTTCCGGGTACAGCGCCAGCGCCGCCACTGTCAGAGCGGCCACTTCCTCCGGCACAGTTAGCGCAGCCTGGGGCATAGCCTTCAGCTCGTCCAAGGTCTTGGGAAGGCTGTTCAACGTGATTTCACTCATCTGGGTACCTCCTGTTCATCATGGTTTTCGGGCTATATATTTTTGCCTGTCACGCCTCGCGTGTCAGGCAAACGACTGCCTCCACATGAAACATAGGTGTAGCGTATGCTTGTCGGTGTTTTCCCAATTAGCAAGATTACTGCGGTAGCTGCTCACTGCACCGATAGCAGCTGTAATTGTTGCACGGCGCAAGTACGAAGGATACTTATGGAACATTTTATCGAATTCCTGATATTTGGCTTCACGGTTTTTATTGCCATGAACCAGCTTTTCGATATAGCGCTGCTGTTCCAAGGCTCCGGTAGTTATGCTTTTTACGGCATCCCAGTTCTCGCTGACAACACCAATCAGGTAGGAGAGCGCTTCCTGATATATACGAACCGTATCGATAAGGTTGACACTGCAGTTGACGATTCTGACTTGATAGCTGGATGTAATATTCAAAGCACTCACCTCCTTTACAATAGCGTTGCTTTATAGTATGATTATACCACATAAATATTTAGCTGTAAAGGATATACTATGTGCAAAAATAACCTATATAGGACAAATAGACACTCCTGTTACCTACTAGAATACCATTTAGTTGTAGTAACAAAATATCGTCATCCTGTGCTTAAAGGTGCGATAAAAGTCTACCTGCTTGACCAAACAAAAACAATCTTTGATTCATGGCATTGCACTATTAAAGCTGTCAATACCGACTTGGACCATATCCACATTTTGTTTGAGGCCCCACCACAAGTACAACTATCCAAATTGGCTAACAATTATAAAACTGTTACTTCTCGACTTATTCGTAAAAACTTTAGTGAGCAACTCAAACAGTATTATTGGAAGCCATATTTTTGGAGCGATAGTTACTTTGTGTGTAGCGTTTCGGACAGAACAGAATCGGCTGTAAAATCCTATATTGACTCCCAGTAAGCGAGTTAACCCCGCCTAAACTTTGAAGCTATAGACGGGGTGTGCACTCTTCATTTGTCATCAAGGAAACGGAAGCCTACAACTTTGACGCGGACTGGACAGCCATAAACTTGATTATGCGCCCGCCCTATAATGTTGGGGAAGAGCAATTCAACTACTCGCTCGCCGCATCCCTCTGGCTATTGGATGGAATCTGAGCCAACCATAAGATGGACGAGGCTCTGAAAATTCTGCCTCGTGAGAGGGAAAAGCTCGATTCGGTAAAAATTCCGCAGTGCATATCTTCGATAAGAGTAATCTGTCTTTCGGCATACGCGTGGCAAACACGAAGCTGATTGTCGAGTTGTTTTTTTGTGCAGCTCTTCGAAAGGACCATCTGCTGATAGTCGTAGGCAGGGGAAAGGTCCGGCTGGAACATGACATAATTGAGCAGCTTCTGGCAGGATGCGAACAGGACATTGACCTCCGCACACCGGGAATTATGCTCGGCCTTCAACCGTGTACTCCACCGGTTTTTTCAGATGAGTTCCTTGCACTGCTTTAGAGCAGATAGACTGTATGTGGCTTTTTCCATGGGTGAACCTCTTTAGAAAGACCTTGATTTGTGCTGCTTTTGCAGTATCCAAAGGTCTTAATTTGTGCGAAAACAGGTTGAATTGCAGCGGTGATGCGTCAACCGCTTGCTTCGGGCTACATTCCCGCAAAAATGTCATTGCCATCAAGATAGGTATAAGGCTTTTCCTGCTCCACAAAGCCATTGATGGCGATGAATCCGAGCTGCTTAACGGCCAGTTCCTTGATGTTCGCCACCTGCTGAGCCTCACGGTGAATTTCATCGAGGGTCATAGGTTGGGCATAATACTTTGCCTCATAAATTGCATAGCCGTCTGCCAGCTCCAGAGCAACATCGAACTCACCGTTCTTGCGGTGGACGGGGTCGTCATAGTAATAGCTGCCGATGTTGCGAACACCCTTCAGTTTCCCAGAACGAACCTGTAAACTGAAATAGTCACGGCAAATGCCCTCAAATCGGCGAGAGATGAAGTCTGTCAGAGTAGGGGCTACATACTCATCATAGAAAGCCTCTGCGCCTAGCACTTGCAATGCGCTGGCGTTTTTATAGATAAAGGTAAAGTAGAACCGTAACAAGTTGTCGTTGATTTCAAAGGTGGATTTCTTGCTGTCGTTGAGCTTGTTGATGGGGTAATTGCGGGAGATGATTTCGAGGTTACGCAGAGGTTTCATCTGTTTTGCAAGATTGCCGGTCTTCTTCACATCCAGCTTGTCTTCAATTTCAGAATAGCGCTTCTTGCCGTTACCAATGACTGCAAAGATACGCTCTGCGTTGATTTTGACGGAATAGTCCGACAACAGCAACTGACTGGCATACAGGTACACCGCACTCACAGGATTTAGAATTGTACTGACGATGTTTTCTCGCAGCGTGGCAGTAGGACGCAACGCCTGATTCACAAAAGGAGAACCGCCGAATACAGCATAGTGCGCCACCTTGTCGTAGGGAGTTTTGTCAGGATAGAACTTGGTGGTATCCAGATAGTTCAATTCGTTGAGTTTGATAGTGACAGCAAAGCGTCCATACAGAGCATTTTTCTCCTGCAAGAGGTCCTTCATCATTCCGATATGAGAGCCGGAGAGAATAAGCTCAATGTTTTTAAGCCGGTTATCAACGATGGACTGGAAAACGGAATCAACCGTTGTGGGCTCATTCATCACCTTCAAATAGGGGTATTCGTCAATAACAACAACCATTTTTTGAGGCAGTGCGTTGAGATAGATAAAAACATCTTGTAGCGTATTGAAGCTCAGCGCTACGGGCAATATCTTGGCTCGAACGAGCTCATCGACGAGGCCATCAATATTTTCTTGTATTGTGCCTTTCAAACACTCGAAATATACGGTCTGATAAGGGCAGCAATTAAGGGCTTTCTGAATGAGCGTGGTCTTTCCAACTCGGCGCTTGCCATAGACCATCAAAGCTTTGCCGACGTAGTCTTGCTGCAAGAGCACCAGTTCTTTCTCACGGCCTATAAACATATTGCACCTCCAATAATACTGAATGAATTTTCACTGAAATAGCTTTCAACATTATTTTACCACGAGACCGAACAAAAAGCAAGCAAAAAAGAGGACCACGCCGCAAGTGAACTGCACCCCATTTGTTAGACAGTATGATATAATGTCTAACAGGTGGGGTGATTTTAATGCCAAAGGGAGTACCAAACAAACGATACACGCCGGAATTCAAGAAGCTGGTCGTGGAAACCATGATGAAAGAAAAGATGAGTTACAGAGAAACGGCTCGACAATTTGAAATCAGCAATCATCACAGAGTACAAGACTGGGAACGAATCTATCTGGAGGAAGGGCCGGAAGGCTTTGCCGTCGAACGGCGTGGCCGCA
>ERZ1034915.75-NODE-75-length-68018-cov-916.536586_pt1 | contig 68018 bp, 94 predicted proteins | sample MGYA00520592_ERZ1034915 | MGnify/ENA primary metagenome ERZ1034915 (study PRJEB33766, sample SAMN09781787) | gut metagenome | biome: gut microbiome | host: Homo sapiens | place: Madagascar | study: EMG produced TPA metagenomics assembly of the PRJNA485056 data set... | reverse complement strand
TGGGGCTAGGCAGCTTCCGCGCGTTTCCTAAAAAGGGGGAGTCCTCATTTAAAAAAGCTCATATGGGAATGCCTTTACCTTCCCTTTCAACGTTCCAACCTTCCCCGTGCCTACTCCCCGTTATTCTTTCCCCGTGTATACCATCCTATTCATTACCTACCCGTTTATTTAGTTCCCCTTTACTGAATGGATGAAAGGCTAGCACTGATAATGGTCTTCCACTGTACCAATAGATTAAGGCGATATAATGCCCATGAGTAACAGTCACAAGCCCCCATAGTTACGTTGATAATAGTTTCAATAGTTGTTATTATGAGTGCAATAATGATGTATGTATTAATTAAGTGGAAAGATTATGTTTGATGTTTATTATATTCTTTTATTACTTTCTTTTTCAGCGTACATGAGCGTAGCGAATGGTGAGTACGTAGTACGAACGGTCTTTGATGTTTGAGTTATACAATTATTTAAGTGGTATATTATTACCGCACTATCTGGCTACCCTTCCCCGTGGTCTGTCCTGCGGTTGTTATCTCCCCGTCCTATATAGATAGTAGAAATATTTTACCCGTAGCGCTTGCTTTCCTTAGTAAGAAGTAGTAAATTGTATTCATCGAAGCGAAGTAGCGATACCAAGTAGCTAGATAGTAGTAGGTTCCATGAAGGATAATCGTCCTAAGTAGTGGAAAGTGATTAGATGTAAGGACTCCGCGATTGACTGGCTAAGGCTGGAACACTATCGGGTCACTGGAGAAGCCAAGTGAGTAATGGCTCTCTGAGAACTGCGGTTGCTCAGGCTACATCGTGAATCATAAAAGAATTAAAATTAGTTGTTGACTTGTTGTGTAGTAAGAAGTATAGTTATCTCATTGAAACGAAGCATACCAACTAAAGGAATCAATCATGACTAAGTCAAACTTTGTAATCGGTGCTCTGATATTAACCTTCGGTAGCATGGCTATCGCTGACAAGATTGCTAGTGCTCCAGTTGCTCAAGCTGCTGTAGTTGTGAATGATGCTGCTGATACATTCGTTAGCAACGCTCCTAAAGGTTGGATGGTTTGTAAAGGGTTGGATTCAGATAATGTCACTACGTTGATGAAGGTTAAGTTATCTAACGTAACCAATCGTGGTATGGTGCTGTCTACTCATACACTTGACAATCAGAACAATGAGGATATTCTCCTTTCTCGCAAAGACAATGACCCTGAGTTGATTACCTTTGGCGATGTGCAGACTATCAAAGGCTCTAAAGTTGTGACTAATCTGGTAACGTATGGCACAATGCAAGAAACCATGTTAGCCACTTCCGTCTATGCTGCTGATAATAGTATCTGGACGTTCCGCTTCCAGATGGGTGATTGTGTTAAAGCAAAATAAAGTTGTTGACACGGTTATTGATTGGCAGTATTATTACCTCATCAAGACAACACTAAAGGAATCAAGACAATGAAAACTCTGATTGCATCTGCTCTTTTATCTGTAGCTGTTCTCTCAACTGTTGGATGTTCTTCTTCTCCGCGTCCCAACGGTTGGTGTGCTCTGGGAGTTGAGGGTACTTGTGTAATGCGTTGGAAAGATGGGGTTAAGGTTCCTTCTGGTGAAATTGATATGAAGTATGAAGGTGCTAGCTGCTCTAATGGTGGATCTGTTGATGAGAAAGCCTATCGTGAGCGTGATATGGAAACACAAGCTGATTGGAAGAAGTCAGACTTTATCTCCCGAGCAACTCATTGCGGTGGCAACACTTCCACTAAAGGTAAAGAATGGGACATTTAAAAAGAATGGTTTGCAATACCAGCTCAACCATTTTATCTTTAATTTTCACGGTGATTGCTACTGCAATCGCTTACTATCTGTTAGTTGTTTTGGGAGTGTGATACCAATGGGTAATGAAACTATTGCGCTGATTGATACGCATAATTACGGTGGCGTTACGCTCTCCTTTGATGAGTCAATCGACTATGCTTATTTGTCTTTTCTTACGAAGGGTAAGATAAAAACCGTTAGCTTTCCTGCGGTCTATTTAGTGCAAGATTATCTCGCTATTGGGAAGTATTTAGCTCAACGTGGGATTCTCCTGTCGCTGGAAGAAGTGGAACAAATCAGTATAGTATTTTTTGTCGAGGGTAGCAATGATGCTTCATGATTATTTTTGGCGTTGCTTGTTCGTCGTTACGGTAGCGTTGTTCGTCGCTGATATGCTGTATTCTTACATTCTCTGACTAAAAAGGTTTACTGCTATGTGGTTTATTAAATTCGTCGTTAAAACGGTTGTAGGCTTCTTCCTTGTTGTTCTCCTGTTAGGTGTCCTGCTATCGTCTATGGGTAGTGTGAAGGCTGCAACGTTCACACCTGATACTATCGAAGGTCTACAGTGCACCTATTTGATAGAAGATTATGAAACTGGTAAACAGTCACCTAAAGTTATTATTTTACATGTAGAAGATTTTGAGAGTGTTGTAGTCTATGACAAGTCTATCTATATGACTAACGAAACCACTGGCAAACAAATTACGGTCGATCACTTGTTGCGCTCGTCGTTGACGCTCTTTGACGAGTCTATGAACGAAATAAAATCCGGCAACGGTCAATGTGTAAATCCATAGGCTTAATCTTTCTCCTGTATTGTGCCGTAGTCATGCCTATGGTCATAATCTATCTGATTCTCTAATCCTTCCTGTAAGCCTCCTAGTGAGGCTTTTCTCTTTTATAAGGTGATTGTATGCCTTACTTCCTTTTAGCTCGTTGTGATGCGTCTGAGAGCGTCAACTAGTGCTTTACAAGCCTGTTTTAGTATGTTATTCGCGTGCGCGTTCTTTTATATCTTCCTTCCCTGAAAATAATCAAAATAAGTGTTGCTTTCCTCCCTCACTTCCACTATTATCTATTCATCGGTTAAGCAGTGCCAAGTAGACAACCTGATAAGTCGTACGAAAAACAGGTAATCGATAAGAAATAAAAAGATTGACAAGATGCCCAAATGTAGTAAGATGGGTATCAGAAACAAAGCAAGGAAACTTGCAATTGCTCTTTAAAAACTTATCATCTTGCCCTTTCGCAGAGATTCACGCGAGATAAGGGAAAGGAATTCAAAGAAGATGATAAAAAGAGTTGACAAGCTAACACGATGTGTTAAGCTGTGAATGTAGTAACCGCTCTTTAAAAATATGAATCATAAGTTAAGCCTTACCGCTTAATCTCCAATCGAATAAAGCTGATTGGTATATCCTCCCAATAACGGGAACGACGAAAAAGATTAAAAAAGTGGTTGACAGCTAAAACAACATGATTCATAATGAGCATCACTTAAGCAAATCACCGCTTCAGTGAATAGCGTAACAACGGCTAACAGTTGCATAGCGTGAGAAAGCGCGCTGATAGATTTACCGCTCTTTAACAATTTAAACGTTCTCCTATATCGGTTGAATATGCTTGATGATAATAACCATCGGAAAGCATACCAGATAAAACGGTGTAAGACTCTCTAAACTATCAGAGAAAACAGCCTTACAATCCCTTACTGGAAACATCACCACTGATAAGCAGATTCATCGAGTGCACGCATCGACTTAAGCTAATCGCCCACGGTTAAGGGTAGCGGCGGTCATCGCTAACAAGGCGCTACGGTGAAAGAAGTTAATCAGGGTAGATAAGTCCGACGAATTAACGCTCAATTGAGAGCGGCGGGGAGTGGTTAAAAAGTGGCAAATTGCTATTTAACAATAAGGTTTAGTGTGAACGTTTACAATGTGAACGGCTTGAGATTCATCTCATGATGAAAGTACATAGTCGGTTTATGTAGTAAACTCGCTGAAAGATATAAAACGTCGGAATATTAGACGGTCAATGACTCTTTCGCAATAGTATCCCGTAGTGGGCGATGACTAGCGATTGAGAGTTGATACAAAAGGATAGGCGAGAGCGAAAGCAAAGTAGACGATATTGCCGACGGTTACAATAACGTAACTAATTAGAGTCGGACGCACTGCCTTATTGTGATGATTGATCATCGCTATCAGGTCGGCTTTGTTTATAGCGACTAATTAAAGATACCAGATGAAACATCACGGATAAGGGAGCGGCAAGGTTAATTCCTGATAAGACCGCTCCACTTACCTATAACTACTTAATAGTGAGTGGTTAGAGTTAAGTTAATAGTGACTTAAGCAAGCTCATAGAGAGCGGGGCAAAGTGCCCTTACAATTGAAAGGTGAATATCATGGCTAAAATCTTTACTCTGGTTAACGAATCCGGTTTTAATGCTCTGGCTAACAACATTCGTAGCAATAACGCGGCGATCAAACAAGATGTTTCTAACTTCCTGTTAGGTCATTTGCAGCACTTCCGCAGCAACGGTAAGAAACTGGACGTATTACAGACGGCGGTTGATTTCCTGTTAACTGAACGCTTCCGCGATATGGATGTTATTGCTACCGCAATCACTTTCTTAACCCCTATCAAGTTTAACACCGATGCGGCAAATGGTCGTAAAAAGTGGATTAATCTGGAAGGTGAAGCGAAAGCGAAAGAAGATGCGAAAGAAGCGCAGATTAAGACCAAAATGGAACAAAACCGCGCTCGCTGGTCAAACGCTTTCGAAAACTTTGCTTTAGGTCGTGAAATTGAAGTTGATAATCCTAACTTCTACAAAGGTTGCAACGACAACGTAGCGGCACACCTGCAAATCCCGGCGAAAAACAAGGAAGATTTTAACCAAGATATTTACGCTTTGGTTGAACGCTTGAATGCAATCCGTATTGAAGCTAAATTACTAGCTGATGAGCGCAACGGCGCAACTAGTGATAACACTATTGCCCTGAGCGAAGAAGTCGGCAAAGTTAAAAAGTCCTTTGATTCACTCATCAAGAAAGTCACGGCCTCAACGGTAGCAATCTCTGATGACTACCTGATGAACGCATCAAGCAAGGAATTGGAATCACTTGATTCATACGCTGATGAAATGGAAAAGGCTGTTGCAGCTATGCAGGAGAAGTTAGAAAGTCTGCGCGGTCGTATCTCTTCAACGGTTGCTACTCGTACCGAGCAAGCTGCGAAAGCAGAAGAGGAAGAAGTACTGCGCAAAGCGGCTGAAATTATGGCAGCACGTCAGGCAGCATAAGTAAGACAATTTAAATAAACATAAGGCGCTATCTTAACGGGTAGCGCCTTTTCTTTTATCAGTGCATTGATTCAGTGCATTAATCAAAGAATCCAATCAAAGGTGATGACTATGTTAACTACACATACCACGATCTACAGAAACCTTCGAAACGGTCAACATTACCGCCTATCTAAGAAGTATGGCATTGAATATAAATGTATGCTTACCGGTGAATGGTATCCGTCGCCAATGAAGATTGAGACGTTAGAACGTGAAGCGATTAGTTATACCATCACGCAAGAAACAACGTTAGGCCGTGTACTACGTAAGGTAGGATTGAGAAAATGATCATTAGTGAAGGCTTTGGTAAGTGTCCTATTTGTGAGAAACATCGCAGCACGGGAAACCATCGTAAATGTAGTAAGATTCTCCAGAAACGACATAACCATGAAGAAGCAAAGAAGGTTTACGAAAACCAACGCTTAGAAGAAGTCAGAGCAATGGCAATTAAAGCGTCATACACACATTCCCACCGCATCGAATATATGAAAAGGTATCAAGCAGCATGATTAATATTAAACCTTTTAGTAAGACTCCTATAGCCCTTCTTGGGCGTCGTGTTTCATACCGATACTTAAATAAAGGTAAGGCAATGACGGGAGTAGTTGCAACGATTAGTACACAAGGAAAGAAATTTCTCAATATGTCCGTTAAGATGGATGATGGTACAGTTTTAACACGTAGTTGGAAGTCGTTCGGTTTACTTAATTAAGTTGTTTGTTCAAGCCTATCGCCTTGATGGGCTTGCCCGATATAACTTATCACTAAAAGGAATAAGATTGTGGCTAAATCTAAAATCAGCATGAAGGGCGGTCGTTGTTTTTCTATCTCTGAACTGGAGAAAGAGAAACCAAAGGCAACCAATCACGTTAGTAAGCGTAGTTTAAAACGTCGTGCTGCAAAGGTTGAGGCTGAATCCCATGTTCCTTCCAGTGTGACAAAACGTGTAGGCCATCGTGTCCATCGTGCTGATGCGTTATTGTTAGCCGATCATAAACGCTCTTTATTACAGAGCGGGGGAGCTAAAACAGAAGAGGAGAAGAAGTTAGAAATCTTCTGTAATGGTCGCACCCGTGGTAAACAGAAGTTTAAGGGTAGCACGAAAGACCCGCAGGCTTTTCCTAAGACTAGCCAGTGTGCACCTGATGTATTCTACGCAGATAGTAAACACAAGTGGGGAGTTGAGAAATACATCGACCCCATCAAAGAAGCAAGGGTTAAGTAGTAGGAATATAGCCCCCTCTTTTAGTACTGTGACGCTCTTTCTGTAGCGTCGTGCCCTCTCCCCATTTGAAGCTTCCGCATAGCCGCCTTTGAGCGGCTTTTTGCGTTGCTGTAAGTGCATTTGCGAGTGTATTTATAGCAACGGTCATGTGTTGCTTTCAGGTTTGCCCCGGCTACGGCTGGGGCTTTTTTATGCCTGTAAAACGAGATTATTTCTTAACTACGAAGAAGGAGAATAATATGTTTACATTAAAAGCTATGCGTAACGATGGGTCAGAATCTCTATATGAGGTTAAAACTTTCTCCTACCACGCTAAAAGCAATAAAATAGATGCGGTTGATTCTGATGGACCGTTCACTTTACACTTAAAGGAAGTAGGCGACGCTTTAGTGTATAGCGTAGTCTACGCTATGAACTCTTCAGGGTCCACAGTCGGAAAATACAAAGCAATAGAGTCTGTCACAACCGATGAAAATGAAGAGTCCTCTAAATGGTGGAGCTATTGGGGAGGCGGAGAAAACCCAGCCACCGGTAAAATTGTTAGTGTTATATATCGGGATGGCGGAAAAGAGGTCATAAAGTCCGAAGATGTGAACTGGAACATACACAAAAACGGTGGCGACGTAATATCTTACAAAGTTATTGAATGACAGACTGAAGGCCCCCACAATTGGGGGCCTATAAACAAAGGAGGTAGCAAGTTCTGATAACAACGGCCCAGCTAATGTTGACATTGACTATTTATTATGAGGCAGGGAATCAGCCAACCGCATGTAAAGCTATGGTTGCGGATACCGTAATAAATAGAATGGCTCAACGAAAACTGACCGCTGAACAGGTGATAAGACAAAAGAACCAGTTTGAGTGGATTCCGGTACTATTAAAACAGGAGAAACCTTATAAACGTTATGTGAAGCTGATTCGTGATAAAAATCCGATGACTAAGCAAGCCATTGGAGAAAGTGAGCAGCTAGCTAAACGTGCCCTTAAGAAGAATTATGTTCCGCTGTACAGTGGGACTTACTTTCAGAGTAAGAGCGAAGGGGTGCCAAAATGGTATGCCAATCCTATGTATTGTGGTGATTTAGTATTCGATAATAGCTCTAGGGAATAATCACTAGTGCCAGATTTGACAAACTAAATTCCTTTATAAACCAACCACTTAGTAAATTTATTGAAAAAGATGGTAGTATTCTGGGACTATGAGTAATGCTCTGTATATAGACCCTTTGAAAATTTCTTAGAAAATAAGTTTACTAAATATAACTTACTTAAATAATATTACTTTTAATCTCTGATAAAGGGTAAATAATATGACTTTAGAAGTATATAAATTCCTTTTTGTAAGCTGTTTAACTATCAGTGTTATAGGATTTATTATTCTTAGAAACAAAGCAGCAAGCTGGGAGAGAAAGTATAAATCTCTGATTCAAGTAGATGAAATGTATAGCGAGAAAGTTAAAGTAACTCTTAATGATCTTGTTATGCAAGTTGAAGACAGAAACAACCGTCTTCAGAATCTCAACCACGAAGTCTTACGCCTTGCTCGTGCTAATGAAGACTTGCGAGTAGCTATTGCTAAGCATCAAGAGATTGAAGCTGATAAGTAACACCGACTTATAGCCCTTGTATTCATCAGAGGGCTATGTGAGGGTGTTCCTCATTAACTTATTAATTCAGGCATATGCCACACCGCTAGGGAGAGCTTGCTCGAACATCCGGTGCTAGACTAAAACCTGTTAATTTTCGAAAGACTTTCCGATATGTAGGGGTACGTATTGGTTTGGGATTCAGGAGACTTCCTAGGGGTAGGGAGTCTTCACCAGTTTGTAGAGTAGTTGGCTCTATAGTGAGAGCTATCCGCTATATCAACTGGCAATAATGCCTCCACTAACAAAGAGAGATAGGTATGAAAGTATCAACCAAACGTATGAACCGCCCTGAACGTATGGATGCAGTAGCTAACGGTGCTCTGAAACTGGAAGACTTCTGGCTTCATGCAATGTCTGCCATTCGTAACAAGCAAGGTGGTTGGACTTATAACAGCTAACAAATAAAAAGGCTGCCCAATCGGGTGGCCTTTGTTGTTTTAATTAAGGGACAACTCTTACTTAAACTAACAAGAGGAAGCTAAAAATGTCTAAGCAAACAATCAAGAATACACAAGCTGGTTACTCTTATGTCAATTCTCCTTGCTGCGGTGCTCGTATTAATCTGGTTAAGGAAGAGGTTCGTATCGTTCAGCGTGGCGCTACTGTTGTTCGTTCATGCTGTGTCTGTGGTAATGATATTTTTATCAAAGGTAAAGTATGAAAAACTTTCAAGCTGCACCAATAACTAAAGTGATTGAAGTTGATGGTGTGATGATGACTGTTCCTCTGAACACTCGTTACATTGCGATTGATAGGATGGGTTATGTATGGGCTTGGAAGATTAAGCCTAGCTATAACGAATTGTTTGATGAGTTTGTTTGTACTGGAACCTACAGTCCTACATTCTTGGGTTTGTTTGGAGAGTTTGAAGGTAAGTATAAGATCATCACACTCCCTGCTTGTGCTTGAGGATTAACGAGAGCTCTTAGTGAGGGTGTATCTTCCCCGCCTTCTAAGTGGTCGTTAAAGAAGTAAATGGAGTATGCAGGTTCGAGTCCTGTCACCCTCGCTAAGAGTTCTTGAGGTATTATGAAGCTAGATCTAAGTAAAGCAGTTGTTGATAAAGGTGTTGGTTATTTGTATGTGTACCAACCAACACACCCTATGGCCAATAAAGCTGGAAAGGTGTATGTTCATAGGTATGTTGCTCAAAATTTCTACGGTGTCGAACTGAACTCTGACCTAGTGGTTCATCACAAGGATGAGAATAAGTTAAACAACGAACCATCTAATTTAGAAATCATGACTTATGAGGAGCATAGCAGGCATCATCATGGGGCTGTTATGGAAGAAAGATTATGTTCTTTTTGTGGAGAGATTTACCTTGTTTCAGAGAATAGCAACCAAAGGTTTTGCTCACAGCTTTGTGCCAAATTAGATAGCAGACGGTTTGAAATAACAAAAGAATCTCTTCAGTCTTTAATAGACATTTACCCCGTGTACGTAGTAGGGAGGTTACTGAGTGTTAGTGATTCGGCTGTCCATAAGAGATGTAGGATTCTTGGTGTTGTTAAAAAGCCGAAAGGTTTTTGGTTAACTAAATAGAATGAGGTGTGTTATGAGTTGGGGTGGTGTAATATCCTTAATCTGTATCTTCATCGTCTGTGTGGCCCTTACAGGCTGTAATTAGTAGGGAGTAGTGACATGAATTACACATCTACAAAGGTGTTAATTGATTCGATTAATAGCTCCTCAGAAGCTGTACAGGAGCGTTTAATACAAGATGTTAGCAATGACATTAAGTTCTTTGTTAAGAGCCGTCTGTTAGGTTCTAGGGCTTATTACAGAGCTAAAGCAGAGCTTACAAAGAGGGTGTTTCTTTTACACGGCTTAGTGTATTAAGAACTTATCGTGAAGGATTCTTACGAGAGTCCTTTGAGATAGGACTTCAGATCTCCTATCAAACTAACATTCATGTAACTAGCCCATAAGGGCGTTACCCTTTAATAACCCAGCCCACTAAGGGGGCGGGAGTTTAGTGCTGGATTAGCATAACGCTTATTCCTACAAAGGCAACCGATTGTTAGATCTTACATGCAATAGTAACTAATAGGATAAGGGAGGATTCGTCCCCTCCCCCTATTTATTGAATCTTTATCTAAGCAAGTCTTATATAAATGTTTAATTGGAGGGTATATGAAACCTGCACAGATTCAATGGACTCCTTGGCAAATTGATTTGCTAAAGACTCTGATTAAAGATCACACAGTTGAAGAAGTAGCAGAGATGATGGGAACAACAGCACAGATTATTAATGCTGCGTGCTCTCGTTTTAAAATCTCTCGCGCTAAAGCTCGATTAAAGTGGTCTGAAGAAGAAGATCAGTTTGTTATCCGTAATGCCGGGTTCATGTCTATTCAGAGAATGGCTGACATGCTCGGTAGAAGTTATGCTGCTGTACAGAACAGGGCATGTATGCACCTTAATATTAGCCTCAAACTTAAATAGGAATCAATGTGAAGATCATTCCCAAGATTAAAGATAATACTGTTTCCTTGTCTACTATCATTCCCGGAAACCCATTCGTAATTCAACGTGGCTCAGCATCTCCTCAATATTACATGAGAGTTGAAAACACTTCTAGCAATATTAGTGTAGTTAACGGTTGGATTACTGTGGTAAATCTTCTCACAGGGGTCTTATGTGCTAAAGGTGCTGATACTCAGGTGGAAATGATTCGCATGTCAGTGGTTCAGGAGTAATACCAATGAGCACTATCAGTATCAAGGTTGATTCCATAGAAAAGATAGTTCTTCGTGTTAAAGATCTAAACATGTCTGATGTGTTCACACTTCAAGAGTGCCAGAATAAAAAGATTTACATGATGACAGCTAAGAGCAGAGGTTGCCAACCTGCTGGAGCTGTTAATTTGGGTACTGGAGAACTACGTGTCATCTCTGGAGATATGGTTGTTGGTGAGAAGTTTAGTAAGGCTGAAATTATCTTAACTCCATAGGAAAACAAATGAGACGTAAAGCATATTCTTATGACGATATGATTACCCAGAAAGGCTTCGGTCAACGACAGCCTGACGGTTCAATTATCTGGTTCGTAAATGGACAGAAAAAGGTAGCTAAATAAGCCTTCTTCTCTCCTCCTTTTAGTACTATGACGCCTCTCTGTAGGCGGCCCAATTTGCGTAGGGAATTCCCTCTACGCAGCCATAACTTTTTAAGGAATTTCCCCTATGTCTAAAGTAAGCGCAATCGATGCAATCCGTCAACCGTTCCAGTTCCAATCCAAATCAACCCAAACCTTCAGCGAGCCTAAGCAGATTCGCTTGGGTGGCACAGAGAAGACTGTATTTGATCTGGCTAAAAACAAGAGCGTTACCGTAGTTGATGGTGGCACTCTGGTTAACGTTTCCTATCGCATCCGCACTGGCAAAACTGCCAAAGATCGTGCTAAGAAAGGCGAGTGATGATTTTGTAAAATCAGGTGATTTTTAGTTGTAGTAACGCCTATAGCCTTCTTCGGAGGGCTATGTGAGTTATTCTAACTCAACTAACCTAATCTTAATATATTTCCCGTATGGGGCCGATGCTAGGGCGAGGAGTGTTCCTCAAACATCCGTCGGATAGATATTTTAAGAGCAGGTTATCCACAGATATTGGGTAATATCTTTTTTTTGGATTTAAAGCTTGGCTCTTTTCGGAGAGTCCTTTTTTAAATTCAATGAGAGGAAATATGTCTAAATTAGGTTTAAAACTGCTAGCAGCAGCGGTAGTGATTTGTGCACTAGCACTGGTAACGCAGAGAACATCTGGATTTATTCAGTGTTTCTTTTCTGGGCAATCCACTTATCAGTGGGTTACTGACGAGTGTAAACAACAGGAGTAAGTATGAATACACGTCCCATTAAGGGCAACGTTAATATTGAAACTCTGAACAAGGTTGCATCAAACCTCGGTGGTATGTCCAACGATGAGCTTGAGCAAGAACTTGCTTGGATTGCAAATGGTATCAAAGTTGCTAAAAGTAAGATTGCTCGTGAGCAAAGCAACATGAAAGCTCACAAGTATATCATCCGTCGTGCAAATGTGTTACCAGAGCGGGTTGTACATCTTGCCCGTAAAAACTACGAAGAAGCAAAGAAAGCTCTGGAAGAAGCTACTTTCCAGAAGCACCAATTTATGAACAACTATCGAAACTTCCGAGATATTCTTTATATCCGTAAGTCGATTGAGTTGATTAAAAACCAATAGAGGTTGGTATAATGTTTCCAGTAACATTAGAAGATACTGAAGGTAATGTTTTAACGGTCAACCCTCCTTGTTATGGGTTCCTTCAGCTTCGCAACTATAACGGTGGCGTTGATGAAAACGATGACGAAGATGGTGACTACTTCGACCTTAACATGTATGAGGCAACTCATGGGTGGAATATGCACGTTCGAGTGTGGCATGAAAAAGATAACGTTCGTAGTTCTGATGGGGAAGAGTTCCTGTTAAGTAAAGAAATGGATATGTGTAAAATTAAGCATATCTGGAACTCCGGAACTCACATGAAGATGTTAGGTTTTATACGTTGGCGTGATGAAAAACCTGTATCCGCAGCTTTGGGTTGGGGTGCTATTGATTACGAAGGCGAGCTTAAAAACAACATTGAACGTTGGAATGACAAAAACCCTGAGCATCGAACCACACCTCGTGCTGTACTGGAAGCTATGGAAGCATTTGTGGACAAAGATCGTCCCTCCTGTTTACGCTGGCACGAGAAAGGTTTTATGGGTGTAGCAACTGAAAATGTTCCTGCTGATCGCTGTCTGTTCTATTTGATGTTAGATCGAACCTTCTATTGTGAAGATGAAGAGAGTCAAGTTGAAACCTTCCTCCATAAATGGTTGGTTGAAGGCTGGACAATCCTTCAGGCTTATGTTTACTCACGAATGGTTAGCACTTACACTAACCTCTTGGGTGAAACGAAAGCAACTCTGGTTGGTAATGATTGGGATGCTTGTATCTTCCCAGCGTCGCTATTTACAGTTGGTATGGCTGATAAATACGCTGAAGCATTTCAAGTGCCTTGGCGTCAACAGTCATACAGAGATGGATGCGGTCACTTTCGTGATGAAGATTTTAAGTGGATTCATTATGAGAATGATGAAACAGCAGAATTACGAGTGAACAACTCAATGTTCTTGCCAGTGATGCATCCCGATCTAGTAAAAGATGGGTCAGAGATACTTAAAGGTGATAACCTTTTGGTTAACTTTACCCGTCGCGTGTCTAAAAATGAAAGAACAGCTGAAAAGTTAATCTACGGTAATCGTATTGAGACTAAAGATATGTTCAACATCTATAACATTGTTCAGCGATTTAGTAGTGGAACTCTGGACCGAAGTTCGGAGTATTCAGTGGTTCCATCTTCTGAATGGGATGGTGTTATGAGCGGATTATTTTTTAGGAAAATAAAAGGTTAGTTATGTCAATCTCCACAACGATCGTACCTCTGAATCTTCAACAGGATTTAGGGGAACAGAAGTTCTTAGGTCGTGGGTGCTTCGGTGTCCACAACTACATGCAAGGCCAATGCGTAAATGATATTGATGGCGAAGTTATCACGGAAGATGGGCGTTATAGACGCTTCAACCGTGGTATTAACTTGCAATTGGAGATGTTGAATTACTGGACTCACTCTTTTCACAATCACCCTGCATCTGAGATTGAAAAGAACTTGGTTGAAACAGCAGACATTATGAACTCCATGTCTTGCTATCGTGACGTATTTACAATCACTTCAGCGAATAGTGTTGCTGTCAACCTTCGTGAGCATCCAGCAGATCAGATCTTCACAGGACTTATGCTCTTCCGTAGTATTCTGGAAGGGCAGTATCGTGGAATGGATTTCCTAGCAGAAGGAATTGAAGACAGGGAAGAGTGGCTGAAGCGTAAACGCATCGGCATCGCTCTAGTGTTAGCTGGATTGGGCCGTGACTTCTTCGGTAGATGGTCTCAACGAGGAACCTCCAATGGGAGTGGTGAGAACACAGCCATTGTTATCGAAAATGGTATGTCAGCAGCAGCATTCCTTCCTTTGGTTGTAGACTCTGATGAGTACACGAAGCAAGTATGGGTTCAAAACCCCTTCGGTGTTGGTTACAATGAGAATGGTTATGTTCGTAACCATAACCCAGAGGCCTTACGAGGATTTGCTCTTGATAAAGATCAAGACCCAGACGAGTATGAAACAATGTCAGGGTGGTTAAGACTCTGGTCCAACTGTCATGGTCACAAACGTGAAACAATAGACAATAAGTTGGAAAGCATTACAGTACAAAACTTTACAGCCCGACTGATTCAGCGTACTGGCCCAAGTTCTGGTCTTACTCTTGAAGAAGTTGGTAACACAATCTCATCTCTCTTTTCTGAACTAGTGGAGTATTACAATGACTAAGCGCAAATTCCTTATTGGGAGCGATCCCGAGATGTTCGTTCGCACCAGTAATGGTATCATTACCTCGGTAGCTGGTCTGTTAGGTTGTTCTAAGGACGATAAGATCACTCTGGCTAAGGATGTTCGTCTTCAAGAGGACAACGTACTGGCTGAGTTTGATATTGACCCACAGAGCAGCTTTGAAGCGTTTAACGACAACATGCAACGTGGTATTGATCTCACCAACAGTGTCCTGAACAAACTTGACATGGAAACAGCTCCGGGTGTTAGCTCTCACATCTTCACTGAAGAAGAGATGAAGACTTTCAATGAATCAGCGTTCATCTTCGGGTGTACTCCTGATTTCAACGCTTTCACTGGTCAGAAGAATCCATCCCCGACTTCTCAGAACAAAGGGCTTCGTACTGCCGGTGGTCACGTACATCTTGGCGTAGTTGGTGCTTTGGATATCACTCTGCAAACTCAGATGATGCTGGGTGTGCTGTGTGACTACTTCCTGTCTCTTCCAGCAGTAATTATGGACAAAGATACTCGCCGTAAAGAACTCTATGGTAAAGCATCTGCAATCCGTTATAAAGACTATGGTATTGAATACCGTTCGCTGTCCAACTTCTGGATTAGTGATCGTGAAAATCGTAAGTTTGTTTACGATCAGGTTGACAAGGTTGTTCAGCAGTGTGACATGTCCACTCTGATGGCATTGCACTCTCGCCTTCCGATTGAGAAGCTTCATGAAATCATTAACGGGAACAACGTTAAAGAAGCTGACCAGCAGATCAAACTCCTTCAGGTAGCATAAGAGGTTATCGTGAGCTTAGTAGCTGATTTTTCTCATTACTATAATGGTACATGGATTGCTAAACGAGCAGGCAATATCAACCTTCCGTGTTTTGTGATTGGTGTTGAGCAGAGCGGTAACTTCCGCAGCGATGATTTCTCTCACGAAGCAGAACAAGCTCTGTATTTTGTTGTAGAGCAGTGGCACAAGAACGAGCATGGGGATCTCCGAAACACTACGATAAATATTCCAGTGTTCGACCCAACCTTGATTCTTGAATCACCTGATGTTGGTTATCTGTTCCATAATGGTAACACTGTAAGCTGGACTCACATCAACCCTGTTCGTCAGAGAGCGAAGGGTTTGATGGGTAATAAGATTCGAAATGCTCCGGGTGTTGGTCGTGCTATCTCTGGGGAAATGGTTTACAGTCTGTTCAATCCTGAATTTGATGGATTGGTTACTCGTTACATTTACATCAATCCTACAGATGGTAAAGTGCACTATAAAGGTGCACGGGTAGGTCAGGTAGATCTGGAAGCACCTCGTGACTCTTACGGTCAGCAACCGATGCGACTTCTGGAATATTTTCATCACATCTCTGAAAACCTTAGCAATTATAATATTACGTTGGTGGATTCGTTATGACAACTGTAGCGCAAACTTTTGGATATCGAGAAGGTCGTTTAACTGAGGCGCATAGTTCAATTGCACTTCAGTGCGGTGTCGGTATCGAACTAGAACTCGAAGGCTCCGACCATATCGAAGCAGATATGTGGGATTGTACAGAGGATGGTTCCCTGCGTAATGGTTGTGAAATGGTATGTTCACGACCTTATAATGGACAGGAGTTGTTAGACGCTATCAACAACCTGAGTGAAGCAGTAGCTGAATCGCACGCCGAGGGGACTTGGCGTTGCTCTACTCACGTTCATATGGATATGAGGGATGCTGATAGTAATATCCTCAAGAAAACCATTCTCGCTTGGACCTTCTATGAAAAGATGTTGTTCAAGTGTTCAGGCTACCATCGTTACCGTAGCAACTTCTGCCCTGCTTTCGCAGTAGTACAAGCACAGGTGATGAATGCCTCTGACGCATTTAACTACGATGGTGAAGAGTTCTTCAACCGTCTAGTTCGTTCGTGGGATAAGTATACATCCCTGAACCTTCTGCCACTTGCCCAGTACGGTTCAATTGAGTTCCGTATCAGTGAGCCTAAGTGGAAACGTGGTCAACTTCTCAATCTGGTTAACCGCTTCTTGATGTTGAAGAAGCTGGCTTTAGATAACGAAGATATGAGCAATGATCAGTTTGTTGAGCATTTAAATACTGTACGATTCGCCCCAATGCTTCCTTACCTTCCTCTGGATTATAATCTGGATGAATTGGATTTGCATTCTGGGTATTGTATGGCCCGTGATGTTTTGTATTGCCGTTCTCATGAAGTAGAGCAGTCTGGTCGTATTCGTTTACGTCGAACCAATCCCAACGGGGAAGTTCTTGTCGACTTACGTCTTATTCCAGACTTCTACGGATTCCTTGGGTATGTCCGAGGTAACGCTAACAGATTGTACCAAGAGATTTTGGTCATGCTTAATACAACAGACCTATCTACTGTACGATCTGCACCAGAGCAACGTATCCGTGAGATCTTTGACTTACTACGTGAGTCAGGTCACAGCGATATCAATATTACAGAGTACATTCCAGACCATTTGGAAAACCAGTTAGAACAAGCGCTGTAATCAATGGGTGCCTCTGGTAAAGGGGCACAATTTAAAGGTTAATTAGATGAAAGGGTTTACCCTTCAGGTGGATTAGAAAATTTGTGGCATCGTATTAGCTGGCGGCAATCTGTCAAGCACCGATTTAGACGTATTCAACCAACTCTTTTATGCTGGAGTATTCCGAGGACAACATTCCTCTGGTATCTTTGGTCAGCGTAAAAGTACTAAGGAAGTCTTCACTTATAAAGAAGCTCTTCCTTCTTTCGCATTCATCCTACAAGATGAGTATAAGAAGCATACCACTGGTGAAACATCTTACACTGTAGCACCTTCATGGATTGTTGGTCACAGCCGTCATGCAACGAAAGGTGCAGTTAACGCCAAGAACGCCCATCCTTTCCAACACGGTAACATCACTCTGGTTCATAACGGAACCTTGATAGACCAAGACCTGTTACCTGACAGTAAAAACTTCGAGGTAGACAGTGAGAACATCTGCCACTCTATTAACACTATTGGTGCAGCAGAGACTATTCAAAAGCTGGATGGTGCTTTCACCTTAATCTGGCATGATGCTTCTGATAACCGTCTTCATATCATCCGTAACGAAGAACGTCCTTTCCATCTCGCACGTTGTAATAAAGATTGGTTTGGTGCTTCTGAAGAAGATATGCTGATGTGGATTCTGAAGCGTTCAAAGTCTCACAAGAACCGTATTGATGAGCATTTTGAATGTAAGGTTGGTACAGAGTATATCTTTGACATGTCAAACAATAGCATGACATTGGTTGAAGAGGTCGCCCATGAGCTTCCGGTTTTTACGGTAGTCAATCGTTGGGCCAGTTACTACTCGAACAACTACAGCCAAAGCAGCTATCAAAGCTCCTCAAAAAGCAGTACAAGCAATCCTTACGACACGAAGCCGGGAGTGACAGCGGCAGATGTTCGTCGAAGAAACGCAGTAGTAAGTCAAAACAAAATCGCAAGCGATCGAAACATTGATATCCGTCGCGATATGACTGTAGAGATCACTCCGCATGAGTTTGTTCCTTATGCAACTTCTGGTGCTGTTCCTTCTCGTGGTAAGATGATCGGTTATATCTACGATGAGAAGTCTCAAGAGTATATCGAAGGTGATGTTCATAACGTAGACATTAAGGCTTATCAGGACGCACTGAAAGATCCTAAAATTGTTTACCGTGGGACAGTATCCTGCATCTCCGAAGTTAATGCTATGGTTCGTTTAGTGATCACAGCAGGTCGTTTTGTTGACCCATCTCTGGAGAAAAAGGAGCCTGAGTCAACTACTGCTGACTTCGATGATGATATCCCTTTTGATATGAATGATAGTTTCGTTAACAAGAATGGCGTTACTATCACTCGTAAATTCTGGGAAGCACATTCTCATGGTGATTGTGGCGGTTGTGACAAACACATTGATTGGAAGGATGCACCTAAAGCAGTCTTCGCATATCAGTGCTACTGGCATCCTGAATGTCTGGAAGGTTTGACTAAACCTAAAGAGGAAGAAGAGGAGGAGACTCCTATTGGTGTTTGTGAAATCTGTGGTGAAGTTAAAACAGAGAATGAGTTCGATGAAGAACTCAGCCGTCTTCGTGGTGAAGATATCTGTAAAGTCTGCGCTGTAGAAGTAAAGAAGAAAGTATCTAATGCTACGATCAAAGATGGTTATGTCTGGATTAAAGCAACAGATACAACAAACTCCCGTCGTCCTGAATTTGCTTTACGTGTAACTGAAGATATGATCGGTCGTATGACTGTATTACCTTCCTCAGCGAAACAGACAGGCATCACTCTGGAGGATGTTGTTGATGCTTATGTTGAGAAACGTAGCAACAGTGTTTTTGCAATCTCAACTAAGCCAAAAAAGGAGGAACCTGCTGAGAAAGCAGGTGTGTTTCCTGAATTACGAACAGCTCTCCGCAAAACTGTTGTCAGCTTCGACGGAAACCGAAGCACTGACTTCACCAAAGCAATGTGGTCAACCCTCGGATACTGCTCAGAGTGTTTTAAGCAGATTCCGTGGCGCGATGCTGAAAGTTGTACGCTTGGTTCTATGAATCAAGTTTATTGTAATTCTCCTAAATGTTCATTGAATAGAGGTTAAGTATGGAAATTCGTAAGATGATGCTGGATAACGTTGTAACTACTCGACGTATCCCGATGACGAGCACAGGATGTGATAACCTTCGTGCAATCCAGAAGTGGATGCAAGCTGGTATTGGTCAAGTACTTGAGACACAGGTTGAGGTTCCATTCCCAACGGTGATCAATAACGTACTTGCTGATTATGTAAAAATCAAAGGCATTAAGGTAGAACCTCATGTCAAATCTGGTTCCTAAGAAACCAAAGATTACTCTCCTACAATATTACATAGGAGTTCATATTGAATTGGTAACGGAGCAGCGAAAGCTGTATCCGTTTGCTTTCGGTCTGATTGATGCACCATCCGATGAAGTAGAGAACGATGCGTTCAATGACTACTTCGAAATTGAAGCTCAGATTCAAAAAACTCGTAACGAAATTCTTAAACTTAAAGGTATCTAACAATGACTACTCGTATCCGTGTTCTCCCTTATGGCCCTTCTGATTCAGTTCGTGAACTTACTTCTGCAATTAACACTAAGATTCAGGAACTCCGCTTAAATGCTAACGTAATGTCTCTGGTATCAGAGGGATCTCGTTATCGTTCTCGGGTTGGTGATATTGTTGTAAACTATGGCAACCGTCGTTATGATGCTTCTTTCTTTGGTGGTGCAACCGTACTGAACCCTGTTGAAGCTCTGAACCGAGCAGCTAATAAGATTGCAGCATTTAACGCATTGCGTTTAGCTGAAGTTAAGACTGTTGAATACACCGTTGATCGTGAAGTAGCTCAGAACTGGAATCTAACCGAAATTATTTATGAACGTGCAACCTTGACTGGTCACTCTGGTGAAGGTATCACCGTTCGTCTTCCGGGAGAAGGTGTTGCAAGTGCCCCTCTGTATACGAAAGGTATTCAAGGTCCGCGTCGTGAATGGCGTGTTCATGTGTTCGAAGGTGTTATCACTTACGTTCAGAAGAAGATTCGTCGTAATGGATATCGTGAACTGGAAAGCTATCGTGAAGATATTCGCAACCATCACACTGGCTGGGTTTACTCTAATGCGTTCACTGAAGCTCCTCCTGATCAAGTTCTGATTCAAGCTCACAAAGCTGTGTCTGCTCTGGGTTTAAACTTCGGTGCTGTTGACCTGATCAGTAAAGGGACTAACGCTTGGGTTCTGGAAGTAAACACTGCTCCGGGCCTGACTGGTACAACTCTGGAAACTTACACTCACAATATCGTTGAGTTTGTTAAGAGTTTCTCTGGGGTTGAACCTGATTACCGCGTTGCTTACGAACTGCCTGTTGAAGAGGCGGAAGTTGAGTTTACTGACTCAGCAGATGATGAGAACTTTGCACTGGCAGCTGAGCCGGCTGTTGAAGAGTCTTCAGAGCCTGTTCCTGAAACAATGCAAGTTGAAGAGCAAGGGTTAGTGATCACCCCAATCACCCGTCGTAACCTACGTCGTGGTTATTATATCGCTAACATCAAGCATCCTGAAAATGGTTCGACTGTAGCAAGTAATGTGATCTTGTTCTTCTGTGGTCGTAACTTCTACCGATCTGGATGGAACGCACCAATTAGTGATCGTCAGTTAGGCCGTGTGTTGCAGATTAACAGTCTTACCCTGAATGACGGCACTGTTGTAAACTACTAAGGATATATGGATATGTTTTCATTGGAAGATCTAGTACAAAATGGAATGATGGAACAAAAAGAGCCTCTGATTGTAGGCTCTCGTAAAGAGTTGCGTAAGTTGTGTGAGGAATGGGGTATCACTAATCAGCGAATGATTGGTAATCAATTCTCTGCAATTGTAACTTTCCTGAAACGTGGTGATAAGTATTCTATGGAATGCGTAGAACGTATCATCACTGAAGCACAACAAGACAAAGGAGTGACCTATCTGTGAATAAATATAAAGTTCTGTTTAAAGATACCAATACCGCTGGTGAAATGCGAGCTATGGACCTTGATGCTGACATGTTTAACTTCTCTGATGGCAAAGTGGCCTTCTTTCAGGGAAGCGAAGCTGTTGCAGTGTTTGAAAGTGCAGCAATCTGCGGTGTAATCAAAATCTTTAGTACAGAGTAATCTGCTTTAGCCTCTTCGAAAAGAGGAGGCTAGTTCGGATAAACTAAACAAACCAACAAAGGTATAGATAATGTCAGAAGTAATTTACGTAGCAACTTATGGTTCTAAGTCTGGCCAAGATGTAATGAACTAGAAATAGTTTAAATTTATGGAGGGTTATTCAATGGAGTGGAAAGAAATTACTGGTTACGAGGGGCAATACTCTATCTCTGAGGAAGGTCATATTCGTAGTAACTATCGTTGGCATATCAATCCAAAGACAAGAACACGTCATAGGAAAGATAGAGAGTTGATCATGGCAGCAAATATTAATCGTGCTGGTTACGCTCGTATCAAACTCTCTGATAGGAAGCTTCATTTCTATCACCGACTTGTAGCACTTGTCTGGGTAGATAATCCAGAGAATAAACCCTTCGTAAATCATAAAGATGGTGATAAGTTAAATAACCATCCTAGCAACTTGGAATGGGTTACAACCGCTGAGAATAATCAACATGCTTTTGATACAGGTCTCAATAGAGGTCATGAAGGCAATGCTGATTTCTGGAGTTTTGTTTCTCCAGAGGGGTTGACGATTGAGGTGTTTAACCTCAGAAAATTCTGCCGAGAAAATGATCTAGCGCACTCTTCGATGCAAGCTGTTCATAAAGGCTTACAATATCAACATAAGGGTTACAAGAATGTCAGAACAAAATAAAGTTTTAGTCGCATGTTATGGGTCTTTGAGAAGTGGTCAAGCTAACTATTTAGTTAATGACCGAGCTGGTGCTAAGTCAATCGGTGAAGGTTGGACTGAAGATAACTTCGATCTGTTCCGTTACGGTGGTTCCTACTTCCCGAGCATCTCTCTCGCACACAGCAATAACAATAAGCCTGTTCGTGTAGAAGTGTTTGCTACTGACAAAGCAGGTCTGGAAGGTCCATATGACCGACTGGAAGGTTACAACAAACATAGCCCTGAAGATAGCTTCTACAACAGGTCTCTGGTCAACGTCAAGATGGATTCAGGTGAAATTGTTGAATGCTATATCTACCATATTGACGAAGAACAAGATGTTCTGGTTGAATCTGGTGACTGGTCAGAGTATCTGAAAAGTGAATCTTGAGAAAAGACAAGCTCTTCGGAGACTTGAAGCCAAGTATTTAATGTTACGGTGCAAAATCAACAGACATGAACGTTTCGTTGAAGCTGCACAATCTAAAAACTTTGAATCATCAGTGGAGATGTTCAAGACCCAACTTTCTTTTTATAGGAAAGAACAGGAACAAGTGTGGGATGAAATCCGTTCGTTCTACTAAGCTCAAGGATTCCAAGGAGGAAGAGCATGTCAAAGATCATTTTGGGAGACACAGGTTGTAAGGAATGTATCTCTCATGGTCGTGATAAAACCCACAACCACATGATTCTCTTCCGTAACGAAGAGACCGGTGAGGAGTGGGGAAGTTGTAACCGTTGTGGGAATTACGAAGTGTTCGAAAAGGGCACTACACCTACTCCAAATGAGAAGAAAGAGTTATCCCCTGAAGAGTTGAGAGAAGTCTTAGATGATTGCTTAGAACTCCCTCAGGGTGAACTTACTCGCCGTTTAATTCCCAAGGCTGTATCAGAGCGTTTTGAGTGTCGTATTGGTCTCAGTCAAACTGATGGTCAGACACCAGACAGTTACTTCTTTCCTCGTGAACGTGATGGAAACATTGTCGGATATGAGGTTAAACTGCTAGATAGTAAGAAGTTTTATTACGTCGGCAGTGTGAAAGAAGCAGATTTATTTGGTATGGCACAAGCTCAACGGGGAGACGTGTACAACAAGAAGCTGTTCATTTTTGAAGACCCGCTATCTTGTATGTCTGGTTTCCATGTCCTTACAGCTTTTACAAATGCAACAAACATTAAACCAGCCTGTGTTTCTTTACCGTTCGGTGCAGGTTCAATCTCTTCTGTGTTGTCTCGTAACCGAGACTTCGTAAATGGTTTTGAGGAGGTTGTGCTCTGCATGGACAACGATGATGCAGGTGAGATAGCTTTAACAAAAGGTCGTTCTTTATTCCCTCATGTTAAGTTTGCTCGTATTCCTAAAGGAACTTTCCCATACAACGGTGTGGAGAAAGAGATTAAGGATGCGAATGACATGCTTCTGTCTGGTCGCGGTCAAGAGTTATTCAACATTCTCAAGTATTCAGCAAAGCGGGAATCTCCTGCCGGAGCTGTAACAATCTTTGATTGTCTTGATGATGCTCTGAAGAAAGCGGAGTGGGGTATCCCCTACCCGTGGAAGACTCTGAATGAGATGACCTTCGGTATTCGATGGGGAGAGGTGGTAGCCATCGGTGGTGGTGTAGGTAGTGGTAAAACACTAATTGCTCACGAACTTGTTGCTCATCTGTGCTTAGAACATGGTTTTAATGGGGGTGGCTTCTTCTTGGAAGAGAAGGTAGGCATGTCTGTTAAGAACATCGCTGGTAAGTCAGCATCAATTCCTTTCCACCGACCTGATGTTGAATATGATGAAGAGGATTTGCGTAATGAAGCACTTCGTTATGCAGACAAATTCTTCTTGTATGACAACTTCGGTTAACACAATGGCCGAAGTAAAACTAGGTGAATTCAGGGAAAGCTAAGTCGAAAGATATGCCAATCCTGAGCTAAGCTAGGATACATCCTAGAAAGTGCAGAGACTATCCGAAAGGAGTACACTAGAAGCTAATGCTAGTGGAAGCGCCTAGCCTCCTTAATAGGAGTGATGATATAGTCCAATCCCGTGGGAAACCACGGGCAGTAGATATAATGCTACGGGTGAAGGAGTTGCGTCCTTCATTGAATTATTGCAAAACGAATGGGAAGACATTAAACAGTGTATTCGTTTCTGGGTAGTTGAAAACCAGTGTAAATTTATCATCCTTGATAACATTACCGCTCTGGTATCTCATTTAACACCTTCAGAGATTAACACTGAAATCAGTAAGATCGCTTCCGAGCTTGCTGGTATGTGTAAAGAGTTAGACTTTACCGCTTTCGTGCTATCTCACCTTAATGCTCCGGCAGGTGGTGCTCCTCATGAAGAAGGTGGACAGGTACGTGAAGTACAGTTCACTGGCTCTCGTTCTCTTATGCGTTGGTGTCAGTGTATCATTGGCTTTGAGCGTGACAAGCAAGCTGACGGCTTAGCTAAGAACCTCTCAGTCATTCGATTACTGAAAGAACGTAACTACGGTCAGACAGGTGTCTGTTATACTAAGTATATCAGTGAAACCGGTAGACTTGTAGAAAGGGAAGACTTTGAAGTTGATGAAGATAATCCATTCGTTTTAACTAACGGAGAGGATGCAGCTTCTCTCGTCAGCCAAGCAGATGGAGCTTCACCGTGGTAAAGAAAAAGAAGAAAGTGTTTGCATTCGATATTGAGAGTAATGCACTATACGATGATATAACCAAAGTATGGTGTATTTATGTTTTCGATGTTGAAACTGGTGAAAGGTGGGGCTATCGGCCTCACCAAATTGAAGATGGGATTCATAAACTTACAGAAGCAGATGTGCTCGTGGGTCACAATATTATTGACTTCGACCTTTGTGCTCTGAAGAAGATGTATCCCAATCTGATTAACTATCGTTTTAACGTCTTTGACACTTTATGTCTTAGTCGATATCTTAAACCTGACCGTATTGGTGACAGTCCTGAGTACCCGAAAGGCGACCCTAGACATGGCCCAAGAGGTCATGGCTTGAAGCAATGGGGTGAGTTCTTAGGGGAACTTAAAGGTGATTACGGTGAGCAAGAGGAAGCATGGGATGCTTTCACTGAGGATATGTTTACTTATTGTGAACAGGACGTTAATTTAACTGTTAAGGTTTATAAATACTTGTGTGAACTCACAGGATTTGACCCTTACGACCCACCTTCATTATATTGGAAAATGTAAAATGATTGTTATCCCGATTAACCGAATTGCAGATAAGGTTGCTCAACAACCTGATATCGCTGTTGGTCGTCACTTCATTGAACAGCTGATTAACAACAACTTGATTCCAGACTGTATTTGTCCCATCATCACTGGTGGGGCTGTTCGTGATGCTGTTCTTAATAACAGAGCACCTCATGACATTGATATCTTTATTGTCAGAGGACAGGCCCCAAGAACTCGAAACACCTTTATCCACCATGACCAGTGGCAAGATCTCGGACGAGAGGTTGAAAGTAACGTGAAAGAGTGGCTCGAGTCTCAAGATATTGAGTACTCTTCCCTTCTTGCTGAAGCTACGAATGAAGCCTACGCTGAAGGATCTCTGTTAACATTTACCGATATTATTGAGTTCCAGTGGAGTGGGGTTCGTATCCAATTCATGTTTAACTATCCTACTTCTATTGAAGAGGTGTTGGACAGCTTTCCTATGATGTGCCGTGGTGCGATTACTCTTGACAATCTATTCATGACCCCTCATGGATATTTGGCTATGACCTCCCCCTGTCCAGTAGTTGTTTCTGGTCGTGAAATCAAGTATGTTCACAAGAAGTGGCCTAATTCACAGGTATTAAGATTCTCCGCTCCATCTGTTGCATACCAATATATGGCACAATCTCGATATCTTCCCACACCTCAACCGGTCAGTCATCTGATCAATGAATGGGGTCAGGTTGCTCTTGTTGAGGATACAACAAGTGCTCAGTATTGTGTTAATCGTGACATGAGTCGATTCTTTGGAATCCCTTATGAAGAAATCCAGTTAATGTCAAGTGTTCATGGATCTAGTCAGATTAGTGCGTATTGGTCTGAAGGGTTGACAAACTTAACAACCAATACAAGTGGAGATCTACTTGGTCGGGAAGATGAGACTAATCATCACAACACAATGGAAGGGGTGTTTGCAGTCCCTGAAATGCGTCGAGCACAAGAGTCACGAAGTGAAAGCCCCGATCCTAGAACATCTTTTGAAGAGGCTCTTGGTATTACGAACGGTTCTACAGAGCGGTGGATGACTGGTTCTTCTCGTGGTCGGTCAAATGACTTTACTGTCAGCGCACGTCAATTCTCCGGTCAGGGTTTTGTTGCTGGTGACTTTGATGTACCGGTTAGGACTGTGTGGACTGATGAAGATGTGATAGAGGATTTAGGAGATAGCCTCGCTGATAGATTTGTTGCCAACAACCCTGAAGTATTAGAACCTCAAACCCGTACAGTTCGGTTTGCCGATGAATCGGGTCGCGGTTTCTCTTTTGAAGTGTGAACAAATAACTAAGGAATAAGAATGAGTTTACTAGGAAGTGTTGAACTGCACGATGTAATTGACAATGGCTATTTGGATGCGGAGCATAAGTATGTTAACGCTGCTAGTGTGGATATCCGTATTGGTGATACTATCCTTGTTGAAGAACAGGCTGATGGCATCGTTGATATTGATGCGAAAGAGAATCTTCAGTGGAAGGAAGTAAAGATTCCTGAAGAGGGTTTGGTTATTACTCCGGGTCAGTTCTTCTTGGCTCACTCTATGGAAGAGTTTAACCTTCCAGATAACATCTCAAGCTTGTTTGTTCTTCGTTCATCTATGGCTCGTTGTGGTTTGAACCATCTTCACGCCGGGTGGGCAGATGGGGGGTTTAATAACAGTAAATTGACGTTTGAATTTCATAATGTGACCAAACATCACAGCTTAAGAATCCGTTCTGGTATGCGTGTTGGTCAGATGGTTATGTTTGAGCACTCTCATGCAGGAGAGCATTCTTATGCAGTGAAGGGTCGTTATAATAACTCTGAAGGTGTGGTTGCGTCTAAAGGTGTGTGATATCATTATGAAAAAGTTCTGGTTAGTGAAGATTAAGTGGTCATCTGGTTGTACGACTATGACCTCATTACCTACTCGTCAACGGGCTCGAGATTTTAAAAAGTCTATGTTTCATGGGGACTTAACTAAGAGCGTTAGCATCCATAAGGCCAGAGAATATTCCTCTGGTCGTGTTTATCTCAGTGGAAAAGTACACTACTAATTGGTAGTAGATATGGTAACTCTCAAATGTATATAGAGTACAATAAGAATTTGTATTTTACAGGAGAGAGTTATGTTAGATTTGAGTAAAGTGGCCCCGCCCACTGAAGAGATTACAAAATCCAAGGTGATGCAACAGTTTTATCATCGTGATATGCTTGGTCGCTTTATCAAGAATCGTGATGTTGTTGCTTGGTCTATTGGTAATCAGGGATATCTGTTGAAGGTTCTTCAGGTTACAGGTTCAACTGCTAAGCGTGTTAAGGTGTATGACCCTGAAATGGGGCGTTCTAAGTCAGTAGATCCACAGAACTGCATCGTAATTACCCAGCAGGTAATTGACAATCTGGAACGTAACGTTGCTAATTCAGTTGAACTTGATGGAGAAAAGCCAAATGCATAAGAATGTTTTTGATTTACCTGAGATTGGTCGTGACAGCTATAGTGTGTTAGACCGGTCTGAGCTTTCAATCTCTCGCCTTGAAACGATGCAAGGCATGATTAGCGGAAACAGCCTAGAACACATCCTGAGCTGCTTACAAGCTAACATGGAACTCTTGCATATCAAAGCTAAGAACTACCACTGGAACGTCTCTGGTGCAGGGTTTCAGGGTGTTCATGGTATGTTTGACGAGCTGGAAGATTACGCACGACAAGTAGGAGATCGTATTGCTGAACGTATGCGCTACCACTGTGTTAAAGTGGATGCTACAGCAGCTAACTACCTCTCTCATGCTTGGTTCTCAGAGGGTAATGCTGATCTAGACATGGATGGTATGCTCTCTGATATGTGCATGACCTTGATGTGTATTATTGAGAAGATGGATGAGTTTGATGGCGATTTAGCTACTTATCCAGTTGATCAGAGTATGCTTCAAGAAATTAATGAAGGTCTTGGCAAGTATTGTTACTTTGTCAAGAGCAACATGTCCCATTCAAGTGGTGATGTGTCTTACTAAAACCTACGCCCTGTCTCCTAACCCGAGGTGGGGCGAACTTATTTATAAGGATATAGATATATGTTATCAGCAATCGTATGGGGTATTTGGGCTATCTTTATTGGTGGTGGTGTTTATTGGGCTTCTGGTAAGCTTATTGAAGAAACCCCTGACAAGAAAGGTGAGCTTCAAACAGCATCAACCATCATGGTTATTGTAGCTGTTGTTATCCCATTCCTGCTTCACCTCCTGACTGCATAAGGGTTTACATGTCTAAAGTGATTAAGTTTTATAGTGATCAGTGTGCTCCATGTAAAGCAATGGCTCCTATCTTTGAGAAGGTTGTTAAGGAGTTCGATGTAGAAGTGGAAGAGATTAACATCCTTGAAGGTGATGGTCGTGAACAAGCTGTTAAGTACGGAGTTCGTAGCATCCCTGCTTTCGTTGTACCTGACCGTAACAGTGGTGCACATTACAGCCTCTCTGGTATGCAAACCGAAGCAAACCTGAAAGCATTCTTAACTACTGCCCTAGGTGTTTGATTATGAAAAAATATTGGACGGTGGTATACTACCTCTACCAAGACCCGGCTATACCTGTTACAGAGCACTTTGCTACTCGTAAAGACGCTCGCCGTTTTAAGAAGGCTCTTAAGATGTCTCCAAAGATTTATAGTAAAGTAAGCTTACATAAATCAACATTGTCAGAGATGGGAACCTTAGTGGTTTATTATGTAAAAGAATATTAATAAGGAAATTCATGGATGGAGAGAAAAAGTAATGAATGATCAGCTTAAAGCAGAACTGGTAGAGTTTTTAGGCTCGGATAAAACTGTAGTAAATGCAGCTCGTGTATCCTTTGGAGTAACCCGTGAAGGTGATTTAAATGAACGTGATGAACGTCTCATCAACTTCCTCGCTCGTGAAAAACATGTGACTCCTTTTAGGCACCCACAAGTAACCTTCCGATGTGTAGCACCTATTGCTATTGCTCGCCAGCTAGGAAAACATCAGACGGGGTTTAGCTGGAATGAGATGAGCCGTCGATATAAAGATGGAGACGTTGATGTATTCATTCCACAAGAGATCTTCTCCCGACCTGAAGACCTTCACAAAGGTTCTGGTATCCTATTACAAGACGAAGCCCGTGCAGAAGCTCTCACACTGATTAACGAGGCATATGAAGTAGCTGTTAGTAATTATGAAAAACTGATTGACCTGATTGCCCCTGAGCAAGCTCGGTTTGTCCTACCTCAGGGAATGACGACGGAGTGGATCTGGACTGGCTCCTTATATGGCTGGTCAGAAGTATGCCGTCAACGTCTGTCAGAACACGCTCAGTATGAGGTCCGACTATTTGCACAAACTATTGATGAAGAGATGAAGAAGCTCTATCCAATCTCTTGGAAAGCCTTATCAACTACTTGGAATAAGTAATCATGATTGACAGTAATACATTTAGGACTTCAAACGGAAGTGAGATAAGTCCCGCTGAAATAATTAATCGGCACAGAAGGCAATTGATCATCCATTCCTATTTGTATTACTGGTTGGATGACCCTATCTGGTCTGATGATAAATGGCAACAAGTTGCTAATGATTTGGTTGAGCTGCAAGCTCTGTATCCAGAACCTACTGGAGTCTTTGACAATGAGTTCAAAGATTGGGATGGTTCTACAGGGATGCACCTCCCACACAATGAGGCTGTTGCTTGTATGGCGACAGCTGTTTACAGGATTCATAAAGATATGAACCATGAAGTGCTCTAGATGTGAAGGAACAAACCTTCATTTAAGTAACAAGGTTATCAGAGAGCTTGCCAAAGACTCTCCAACCAAAGGGAAGAACAAACGATTTACTAACGTCAGGGTTTATACAGCAATCTGTAAAGACTGCTTAACTACTGAGTGTCATTACGAAGAAATTGGAGAGCGTAAATGAGTCGTCGTCAATCACGGAAAGAATCACGGAAAGACCTTCGTCGGGAAGCACTCGTTACTCGTAAGGGTAAGCGAGAGTATGAAGAGGTGGTTTTAGCAAAGCCTGTAGTCCCTCAGAACCAGTTTCAGTCTGAGCTACTCAATGCTATCAAGACTAAGCAAGTTGTGTTCACAGACGCTCCTGCGGGCTGTGGTAAGACCTTTGTAATTACCTCCACAGTTATCGATGCACTGAAGAGCGGTAAGATTCAAAAGATCATTCTTAGTCGTCCTTCAGTTGGTATGGGTAATTCTCTTGGATTACTTCCGGGAGGAATGCGTGAGAAATTTGAACCTTACCTGATGCCTATCATTGATGTTATCACTCAGCGATATGGTAAGGGATTCTATGAATGCCAGATCGGAAATGGTAACATTGAATTTGTACCTCTGGAATATCTCCGTGGTCGTTCCTTCAATGATGCCATTGTTATCGTGGATGAGTTCCAGAACACCACTAAAGATGAAGCCTTCTCTATCATGACTCGATTGGGAGAAACCTCTCAATTGTTCTGCATGGGTGATACAAACCAGCATGATATGCGTGGTCGCGAGAGTGGTCTAACTTGGGCTACTAACTTTATTGATGAACACGATCTGTATGAGTTTGCTGAGATTGTAGACGGCGAATCGGATGACATTGTTCGTTCTGGTTTCTGTAAGGCGATTGTTAAAGCAATGGAAAAGAAAGCTTAAACAGTAACTTATAATGTATACTCCTTAGTGTACACTGATATATTAAGGAGTTCTAAATGGCAGACCATGTAGGAAAGAGAGATTATGCACAAGAAAGACGTACCGCAATTGCCCGTGGTGAGACAGGCATTGGGAGCAAGAGCGGAGATGCTCAGCGCCACCGTGCACGTCGCATCGTTGAAAAGCGCGATGGAAAAGCTGCTGTCAGAGGTAAAGATGTTGGACACAAACGAGCTATCAAGTCTGGAGGCTCTAATGCGTCAAGCAACTTACGTGTTGAATCAGTCAGCTCAAACCGTTCAAACGGCGGCAAAAGTGGTGATCGAGCTGGAAAAGCAGCTGGATCTCGCAAAGGAGCTTTAAGCTCATCGTAATATGAGGCTACCCAATCGGGTGGCCTTTTCTTTTATATAAACTAAATTAAATTTCTTAGGTAACAAATATGTCTATTGTAAAAACTGTAACTATTATTGATGTAATAGCTAATCATCTGGATAAGTGGACTTTCGATAACAACTACAACAACTCAAAAAAGAACATCACCTCTATGATCAATCTAGATCCCAATACAGCTCGCACTAACGTAATCCTTCGTGGGGCTGATGGGAAGTTCATCTCTTATAAAAATAAGAATGTAGAAAAACCTTTCCGTGTTGCAATAGAAAACCTCATCCCATTTCCTAAAGGAGTTTAATATGAATAAATTAGCTATGGTTCAGATTAGAGATACATACCCTAACCATCCGGAGAAGAAACCATGTACTTGGTCTTACCTACTAGCTGAGAGTAAGACTATTTACAAACTACCTGTAGGGATTGATACTATCCCAACCAGTATCACACTGCTTCCTCACGAAACAGCCAGAACCCATGTAATGTTACGTGATAGCAAAGGTAAATTTATCTCTTATCGTGATGCTCGAATCAATAGCGAAATTAAATCTGCTATGGAATCTTTAATGCCATTCCCGAAAGGTTAAGCTATGCCACTACCAACTAGACACCAAAACCGCTTCTGTGTAGTGAAGTGGGATGATATTTATAACAACCTAGAAGAAGATGAAGTAGAAGATCTTTGCAATCTTATTTTGAAAGCAAGAAGGTTTTCCGTCAATCGTCGATATGTAGTGATCAGTGATAAACACCCTCAAGAGTTTGAAGAAGCTTGGGGCATGAAGCTGGCCTACATCCAGAGAGATATTCGAGAAAGAGAGGAAGTTGCCGATCAGGAGGTCATGGCCCATCTAGTCAGAGAGCAGCCTCTTGAAGTTAGGTCTTCACCTACGCCAACTCCGTGGAGAGTTGAAGGTAACACTATCCGAGTATCTCCTAATGACCTAGATGCAATAGCTGACAATCAAGCATTTACAGATTTACTTTACCAATAATTTAAAGGAGTATAAAGTGAGCAACCCGGACGCTCTCCCATTTTTGACAGAGATGACTGTCGCTGATATAATCTCTAAGCAAGCAAAGCACGGAGTGAGTTTCAACCGAAGAAATGCTCGGTGGTATGTTCACCTCCTTAAAGAGATTATTGTTAATATTGATAAAGAACTAATTCCTCTCTTACCTAAGATGAGATTAGATGGCTCTACTTATATGAAGCCATTTAAGAAGTCTGGGGCTTTGCAGAAGTGGCCTCAAGCTTATTGCGATAGGGTTGGGCTGAAGAGAGAAGACATTGGTGGAGCTTTTACCTGTGTCGAATACGTAGACTTTGACCCATCGAAGGATGCACGAGTTAAAGAAGCTCTTATGGATGAGGGCTTTCTTCCTCCAGAGTTTAACGTATCTAAGAAGCCTTGGAATACTTTTGAAATTAAGAAAGATATGAGAAAGTATGGAACATACCAAGCATGGTATTCAGCTTGGATGCGAGGTAATGCTAAACAGAAGCAGACAGCCGAGATGGTTGACGCTGATATCAGGAAGTTCTTAGAGAAGCATTTTAGGTTTAAGACTAAGAACTACATGAAGGCTTATGTATTTGGTTTAGGTTTAAATCCTAACCGACGTAGGCCTATCACTTTTGACGAGATTAAGATAGCACTAGCTACCTCAAACAAGTGGCCTACAGCTCCTACAAACCTCGAGGAGACCCTTGAAGAAGGATTAGGGGGTGAGCTAGGGAGTGTCGGAAGTTTGCTTAAGAGACGTGTTGTAGCGGCTCACAGGCTAGGCCTTATCAGCGGACTCATAGCAAAGGAACGCAAAGATGGTAAACTTTCGGCAGAAGCTAACAGCTGTGCTACGCCGACTTTTCGATTCAAACATCGTATCGTGGTTAATATTCCCTCCCGTGGTTTGTTTGGTCATGAGTGTCGCAGTTTGTTTGAGTCTGACTATAACTCAGACAGTGATCACTCTCGTCCTTTCGTTATTACTAACGTTGTTCCTGATGATTGTTATATACGAAAAGGTACTAACGTAATTTACGAGAAAGGTAAGCCGGGGAAGAAAGACAAACCTGTAGGTGCTTACAAATATTACATACCCGCTGGTAAAGAAATATTCTTAGGGTATGATGGTTCTGGACTTGAACTTCGTATGCTCGCTCACTACCTCATCAAAGAGTGTAGAGATATGCTTGCTGAAGCAATCGAAGAGAATAACCCAGCTAAGAAAGCTCTGGCAGAACGCGGTTTAGCTTCTGCTGTTATGTATCGTGATATTCTCCTTGAAGGTGATATCCACTCCCACAACCAGAAACTTGCTGGTCTTCCTACTCGTGACAACGCTAAGACATTTATCTATGCATTCAACTACGGTGCTGGTGATGCTAAGCTTGGTTCAATTGTAGGTGGTGGGGCTGACGAAGGTTCAGTGATGCGAGCGCGTTTCTTAGCAGAGAACCCGTGTATTGCAATCCTCATTGATCGTATGACAGAGAAAGCTGCTCAAGGATACTTGATTGGAGTTGATGGTCGTAAGATTACAATGAGAAGAGATGCCACTGGTAAAGTTATGGTTCATAAAGCCCTTAACACACTCCTGCAATGTGCTGGTGCTGTTGTTATGAAATATGCTATGATGTTCCTTAACAAGTGGATTGAGAAGGATGGGGTTCGTTGTGCTAAGGTAATTGATATGCACGATGAGGGCCAATTCTCAGTAAATCGTAATGATGTACAGAAACTCAAAGAGCACACTGAGCTTTGTGTTAAGAAGGCTGGTGAGTACTTGAACATGGAATGTCCTCTGGCTTCTGATTGTCAGATTGGATTAAATTGGATGCATACGCACTAAAGGCAGAACTGAAAGACAGGAACACAAATGAACTAGTCTTATTGATTAGTTCATCATAAGGAGATTGAAGTGGAAGAGATGCCATCGGATTGGTGTTATCGTCAAAGCGCCATCTGTAATGAACAAGGACGTGCTGATGAAGCACAATACTATTTAGAATTAGCTGAACTATGGAAAGAGAGAGAGGAAAAGAATGACTGCAACTGAACTGAAAGAAACCCTATCCACTGAAGAAGGGAAAGCTTTCTTCTTATCTCAAGTACACTCTATGGGTAAAGATGCCCTTCGCCAAGCAGTCGTTGAGCTTACTGGTGTAGTGATTGACTTGAGTATTGAAAACGAAACACTTGAAGCTAAAGTGAACAGTTAAATAAGAAGCTGCCTTAGGGCGGCTTTTCTTGTCTAAAAGGATTAAGAAATAATGATTTGGATTCACACATATAAGATTGGAAAGAAAGAGATGACCGTTGTACACCACTCCGAAGAAAGCGCTAATGCTTCCAAGGTAATCCTTAAGGGAGAAGTTAAAGTATACGCTGAAGTAAAAGGAATAGAAAAATGATCAATAAAATTAAAGATAATGAATATATACTCAACTCTTCTATTTTAGATAATGGAAATACTATTGATTTCATTACTCTTTCAGAGTTAAAAGAATTAGTAGATTCTCTATATTCAGAGGAACAAAATCGCTTGCTACAAGAATCTCTTAGTGGAGATTATGTTTGTGATGGATGCTTGATTTAAACTTCTTTATATCAGAGGCTAGTTAACTGTTTAAGTGATAAGTAATGAGTATTTATAAGAAGTTTCTTATCTTTGTTTCAGTTTGTTTAGTGTTAGATGTAATAATTATTTATTCTTTTAAATAGAGAATCAAAGTCCCTAGGAGTCCCTACAACCTAAATCAAGGATTCCTTAATTCTCTATTTTTATCTCGCAGGTGGCTCCTGCCCTTCCGGTAGTCTCTCAATTTCTTACAAACTTATGAGAGGTTGTCGTCTGCGCCTTATCGTCGTCAGTCCCGTGCAATAACTTTATCAGCTATAACTTATATATATTATAGCACTTAGAGATATACTACCATGAAATTTAATCATAAGTATGCAGCTACAGAAAAAGCTAGAGCTTATGTAACTGCTAGACAGTCTCGGGTTTATAAGAGACAGTCCCCAACAAATAACTCTAAAGAGACTTTTGTTTGGACAAAACCTACTACCTTCCGGTAGTTCCTACACTATATATGTAATGTATATTATACATAACCGCTCAAAGAGAGCAACAATCTTTCAAATTAAATAAGGAAATTAATAATGAGCATGATCCCAACTATCGCAACTGCTTCCCGTAAATCCAACTACGATGTAATCCCTGATGGTGAATACGAAGCACGTATCGTTCGTGTAGTAGGTTTGGGTGTTCACAATCGTGACCCTTGGATTGACCCGAAGACCAAAGCAGTAACCCCTAAGAATCCGGCTTTCCGTATGGATTTGGCTTTCGAGCTGATTGGTGTTGATGCTACTGGTAAAGATTCCGATGGTAAGGCATTAGAACCGCGTCCGGCTTGCCAGTTCAAGAGCTATGATGTAAACCCACGAGCCAAGAACTCTGGTATCCTTGATCTCTGCAAGATGATTGACCCAAGCATCCAAGCACTGAAAGGTGATCTGTCTTGGTTTAAGGATGTGTTGTTAGGTCAGCCTGTTAACATTCTGGTTAATTCTTACACTAACAAAGCTGGTGAAGTTAAAAACTCCATCAAGACCATTTCTCCAATCCCAACCAAATATCGTGCAGCAGTTGGTGAAGCTCGTAGTCCTCTGGTATTCTTCGAACCGTATGCTGAAACCGATGAGAACGTAGCATCCTATCAACTGATGTTCCCGTTCCAGCGCAACCTGCTTACCCAAGCTATTGACGCTAAGAACATGCCTCTGGCTGGTCGTGAAATTACTCGTGCTTCTGAAACAGAACAGAAAGAAGCTACTCCTTCAATCCCTACGATTGATAAAGAACCTGCTTCTACTTACGAAGACGACAACGATAGCCCATTCTAATAACTCTCCTTGTTATAGCTTAGCCATCTTCGGGTGGCTTTTTTCGTTGGAGACAATATGAAAAGTACATTAAGTGATAATGTAGGTTTTATCATCTTCTCTGCTCTCGTGTTCTTTGGAGGTATGAAGTTCAATGAATACCGAACAGATAGTAACAATCTTGATAGAGAGAAGCATCAACAAGAGTTAGAGATTGAAAGAAGTAAGGCAGCTGATGAAGTTGCTCAGAGAGTTCTTACCGGTTTATCCGACTGGAAGAAGAATACAGAAACGGTTTATAAAGAGATGCATTATGAGAAAACTAAACCAGTTTTTTATAATGTCTGCGCTAGCGATGACTACATCCGCATGTTCAATGAGCGACAGCAGCAGGCAATCAATGCCCTTACCAACAAACCTAAAAGCTGAATGTAGGGTTGACCTACCTCTTTTAGAGAGTGCTCAAGGAAAGGCACTAGCCACTACGTTGGAGTGGTATCAGGACCAGTACACAGAATGTGCTGCTAATCACAATGGATTGTTAGAAGCTCTGAAAGAGCGTGGAATAGAATAATGGCGAAGAAGACAACACCTACAAGATATCGCATTCACGGAATCCCTATTAAGTACATCGCAAATTATGAAGAGTTTTATAAAGTGAACTGGAAAGTGGTTCACAAGTTCTTTATATATGATATCAGAGATTACCATGAAGCAGAGGATGTGGCACAGGAAGTGCTCTTGAACGCTTGGAGATTTGTTTTCGCTAAGCAGGATGAGAGAATCCTAGAGGATGAGAAAGACCAAGAGCATATGACTTATCGAGTCAAGAACATTATCTGGTCTATACGTTCAAATAGGCAGACTGTAGGGGACCGTCGTATCTACTCCATTCCAGAGGCTGATATGTTCCGTACCCCTGATATGGTGGACAGTCCCTTAGAGATTGCTATGGATAAACAAGACTCTGTTGGCGACCCCTTCATGGAGTCTCGTATCTTCTACTTCTTCCAAGATTTAAGTGATACGATGGATACTCAGAAGTTAGCTAATATGTTCTCAATGATTTTCTTGGGTATCCCTCATGATCACATTCAGAAAACTATTGGTATGTCACACGGAACTTTCTACCGTCGTTATGCAGAGTTAAAAGATCTGTATGAATATGTGGTAGAGAAGCACTTTGATAAAGAAGAACTACAAGGACTAGTAGCATGAGTAATCCAGCACTGAACAATATGGTGGGAGGTTCCCACTATAACCCTGATAGTAAGAAGATTCAACCTATTGAATTTTATCATGCAAACCCTCAGTTGAACTTCCAACAAACCAACATGATCAAATATGCTTATCGACACAGAGATAAGAACAAGACTCAGGATTTGTTGAAGGTTGTTCATTATGCACTGCTTGAATGTGGGTTTGAATATCCTGAAGAATATGATAACTTCCGTAGTGAAATTCGTAAGCTGTTAGGAGAGTAATATGGGAGATGTTAAGCTCCCTGAAGTAGCAATTGTGGACGCGGATGTTCTTCGTTATGAAGTAGGTGCTCTTACTCAGGAGCATCCCTTTCTTGACACAGGACGTGTTCCAGTTGACTATAATTTCATGATTGAACGACTTCAGTACAAGATAGATACTATCATTGCTCGCTCAGGTTGTAGTAAGGTTGTGTTCTACTTCAGCGAAGGTGGTAACTTCCGTTTCGATGTCGCTAAGCAGCAAGACTACAAAGCAAATAGACCTCCCGGAGAAAGACCTTTTCACTGGCAAAATGTTGGTGATTATATTAAAGGTAAATATGAATACATAGATGTATTTGGGAGAGAGGCTGATGATGCACTAGCTGAAAGGCAACGTAGAGACAAGAACACTATCATTTGTACTAGAGACAAAGATTTATTAATAACCCCCGGATGGCACTATCGCTGGGCTTGTGGAGAAAGGCAGAAAGAGGTACCCCCTCACTACGTATCTGATTTAGTCTCATGGCAAAACTTCTTCTATCAAATGTTGATTGGGGATGGTACGGATAATATTCCCGGATGTGGGGAACGTAAAGAGGTTATGTGGGGTGGTAAGCTTCAGCTTCGACGTCAAGGCATAGGGAAGAGGGCAGCAGCTAAATTACTGGCTGATGTTACAGATAAGTGGACCATGTATCATATAGTACGAATGGAATATTATAAGAAGTTCGATACTGAAGATGAAGAGAAGATGCTTGAGAATGCTCGGCTTCTATTTGTTGGTCAGACTCCGGAAGACCTATTTGATTGGTCATGGCTCGAAAAAACTTGGAAATAAGGATATTATAATGGGTAAATTTGATTATCGTTCATATGATGAAAACTCCTCCAATCGTGAATCCCGTAAAGACCAAAAAATTAAACATCAACTATTTGATCAGCGGACTGGTCGTATTCCTCGTGAGGGTAAAGTAAGTCATCGTGTAAACAAACGAGTTTGGGAAGAAGCTGATTATGGCGAAGTCTGAGAAGACACGCTGTAGTGGAACGTGGACTGAAGCTCGTTACAACTCATTCATCAAGTCAGGGATTCGTTCTCTGACTAGAAAGTGGAAGCCCATGTTTGATGCACTAGCAGACTCCAAGACAGAGCAGAAGATTAACCCGAAGACAGGTAGACTGGCAATGCACTTTAAGTGTGCCATGTGTGGTTCTGACCACCCTGTAAAGGATATGGCTATTGACCACATAGAGCCTATAGTCCCTCTTGACCATGAAGCAACTTGGGATGAGATCATCTCTCGTGCTCTGTGTGAGAAAGAAGGTTTTCAGGTTCTGTGTAAAGACCCTTGTCATAAGATTAAAACAAAAGAAGAGAATGATGCAAGAAAACAATTCAAAAAAGGAAATGAGTAATGATCAAAAATCTACGCAACAAGTGCTTCGCTTTCGCTATCGCAATTGGAGAGGCGAGGTTGCTGACCGGTCCGTTATTCCACTCCGAACCTCCGTTGCTAGCTCCCGTTTTCATAACGGTGGCAAACCTTGTTGGATTATGACAGCAATTGATATAGAGAAAGATGAGATTCGAGAGTTCAAGCTCTCAGATATTATTCAATATTATGATTTGATCTAGGAGGAAATATGAATGAAGAAGTTGTTATTCTTGGCAGTAAATCCGATTGGTTCTATGGCGGTGTCTCAGGGTGCTTTGAAGATGAACACCCAGACTTCTGAGGAAAATTGGGATGTATGAGGATGAATTTGATGGATTTTGAAAAGATAAAACAGAGTAAAATCGCTATGATAGAAAAATTCAAAGCAGCTTATGATAAAGCTGTTAAAGAAGGAACTATCACCTACAAGAAGATCTAGAAATAAATAAAGCCCTCTTGGATTTCACCTTGAGGGCTTTTCTTTTATCACTCCTTAGGTCGAACTCTTACACGGAGTCTCGATTGACGCTTACTGCGTTCAAGCTTCTCTGACAATGAGCCACGTTTAATCTTCGGCTTCCCTTCGTCATTAAACTTCTCCAAGAACTGCAAGTACTCAGTACGATTCGTTGTCTTGTAAGAAGGAATCTTAATATCAGGGTTCTCTTCAATCACACGTCTCATCTTCGCTACATCATCCCTACCAAGCAACTTACTCTTAGCCTGTTCAGCTGTAGAACCAAAAATCTTCTCCAGTGCTCTGGATTTGTTACCACCTGCGGAAGAAGCACCAAGTTTAGCAATGGCAGAATAATCATCAGCACTAAACCAAGCTACCGGATTATCTCCATACTTCTTCTTGTTTTCAGCAGCAGTCTGCAATGCACGTACAAAGCGACGGTTGTTACCAGCCTTGTCTGCACCATGCACTCTGTCTAAAACTTCAGCCACACTGACTAATTCGTCCAAGCTCTTCCCATTCAAGAAAGCTTTCTCTGCTTTATCAGCAAAGGCTTCTTCCTGCTGTTTAATGCTTTCCAAGATATCAGAATTTGCTTGAGATTTTTCATCATCAGGCAGAGCAGAACGAATCTTCTCCATCTCCAATTCTTCCTCTTGCAGTTTCTTAATATCGGAGTCAACCTTCTGAGCCTCCTCAATAGCCTTCCTAGTATCCGCATCCAAGTTATCAAGCTTACCTTCAGTATCTCCAGTAACCTTAACAATCTCTTTCTCGATAGGAGTCATTGATTCGTACTTCTTAGCGAATTTCTCAACATCAGCTTCGATACGAGAACGAGCATTCTGATGTTCAGTAGGAGTCATAGGCTTCTCAAGAAGTGCATAACGGTTGTCCATGTAGGAACCAGCAAATGCTTCAGCATCCTCTCTAGATATGCCCTTATCTTCCATAGTACGCATCAGGCGGCGATGGATGTCATCACGTTGACGTTGTACTGCCATAAGGTCATTCTCACGCTCTTGGGCCGCTTTAAGCTCTTCACTGCGCTTAACTCTCTTGTCCACATCAAACTTACGATTCATCTCTTCCGCTTGCTCATACATCCTATTCCATTTAGCCTGACGAGCATCTTCCTCTGCATCAGTTAAACGACGCTGACGATCAAGGTAATCTGACTCGGCGTTATGGATACGTTCAATGTAACTACGGAACTTCTCTGGAGGAACTGGAGAGTTCTTGTCGTGGTGAGCAGCCAACTGTTTCAATGTACGAGATTCCTGAGCCTCACGAACAGGTTTAGGTAAACCTTCCATCATCTTCTCAATCTCACTCTTTTGAGCTGCAATAGCTTCTAGAGTTTTACGTTCATTCTCAACAGCAGCCTTGGCATCTGAACGAGCCTGAGCTTTATTTTTCAGAGTAGCAAGACGTTCTTCACGAGCCTGTATGTGTTTAGCAAAAGCTTCATACTGAGAGTTCTTATTAGCTCTGTTGAAGGCATTCACTTCTCTGTTATAGGTGTTGATAAACCCATCCCAAATATCCTTCATCTGACCAACTTCCAAAGCCTCTTCCCTACCAGCCTTCTCTGAAGATTTAAACTTCCCATCTACAAAGTCATTCATCAGCTTACGCATAGCATCTTTCTGAGCAGGACGTAAAGGTTCTGAATCAATTAAAGCATCAATCTCAGACTGAAGCTCTTTCTTCTGGTCAACCAGCTTAGGAGCATTCTTATTATCGAAAGCTTTGTTCTCTTCAAGAGCTTGTTGATACAGCCTATCAAACTCATCCTCACGCTGCTTCTGATATAACCTTTCTGCACGACGTTTCAGGCTATCCAAGTTAGTTACGTTCCCACCTAAACCTTTCTCTTCAGCACGTAATGCCTTAGTAGCAATGTCTTCTGGAAGACCACGTTCCTTAACCCATTCAGCAAAATTAGTTCGTACCGTGTTGTTCTTAGCAGTAGCAATGCCTTGCTGAGAAGCCAGCTGGTTACGAGCCATTTCTTCATGACGTTCAGTGTTGATAGCATTATCTTCCTGACGAATACGACGCATCAACTCCTTAGGATCACCCTTGTAAGATAAGAAGTTCTCAGCAGTTGCTTTAGCCTTAGCAGCCTTAGAGTACAGAGAACGAGCAAAACGTTCTGCACGATCTTTAGTAGCTTGACGAGCAGCACTGGACATGGCAGCTAAACGTTCTACACCAATTGATGGTTTAACATCCTGTACAGCTTCCTTAGGAGCTTTAGGGGCACGGGCAGGTAATGGCTCAGCTTTGATGGTTGGTTCCTCTACGGTCGATTCTGGAGCCTGTGCGGCCTCTTCTTGCGCACGACGCTGTTCCACCTGCTTAACTGCACGTCTTTGAGCAACTAAATCACGAGCCGTAAGAGGGGCTTCTTGAGGAACAGAAGAAGGAAGATTTTCTTCCGTCACAGTACTAGAAGAAGGCTCCCGAACCGGTTCGGTTTCTACATCATTTTGCATCTTAAATTTAATGTCATCAACAACTGGTTCTTCTTCCATCTTAGCGCGAGCTTCATCAGCAGTAGATTTAGCACGAGCAACTTCCAAATCACCACGAGCCAGAGAGCGGATAGCTTCGCTGTTAGACTCTTGTTGCTTAACACGCTGAGAACGAGCACGCTGAGAAGAGAAGCGATTCAGAGCATACTTAGCAGCACCAAGAGTGTTCATTACCAGACTAGGTGAAGAAGCCTCACGGAAGCCATCATCAGTCAGGGAAGTCCAACCACGATCTTGATTGCTCATGAACTTAGCTGTATTGTTCAGAGTGTAAGCATCTTGGATAGGATTAAAACCTTCAGGCATACCTTTCAGTTTCTTCAACCCACCAATAGCTTTCTTCATCTCTGGAGAAACATTATCAGCCATCTTCTGTAGTTCAGCAGCTTTCTCTACAAAGTTATTAAAGTCTTCACCATCACGAGCTTTGAATCGATTTGCTTCATTGTAGAAAGTCTTGTAAGCATCAATGAAATCACGGTCGGCTTGTGTACGGTTCTTAATATCAATCGGACTACCAGTAAAATCACCAGAAGCTCGGAGAGAAGTTAATTCACGATCTAGGTTATCCAGAACATCTGTAAGAGCTTTCGTGTTGTCTTTGGTGTAGTCAGCCATTGCATCCTTCATAGCAACAGCCTGCTTCTGGTTGTGCTCATTATCAGCGAATGCTTTACCACGAGTCTTAGCAGGAGAAGCTAAAGGATTAAGGCCCGGAATGTTGGAATGCTCTTTCTGAACGGAAGCAGCTTTCTCAGCACGAGCTTGGTCAGTATTAAGAATACGCTGAGCAGCAGGAGAATCTACAGCAACAGCATCTGTAATACGGAATCCATTCTCATCGAGAAGGTTCAGAGCAGAAGCAGCGTTAGCAGTTTCAGCTTTAGAGTAAGCCTCTTTCAATTCATCAACATTCTTAGCACTACGAATCAGTTCGTCATCAGCAGCAATATCAGTCTTCGCATACTCTGGAGTATTCCTGAAGACAGCAGAATCCGGACGGCTAATCAAACCATGAACCCCACCAACTGCACCACCGAATGCAGCACCCATAGCACCTTCTTCGATAACACCTTCCAATGTCTTAGCTAGATCATTGTCATCACCATACTTGTTCTGAACCTCAGCAGCACCAACAAGAGCACCACCTTTAGCACCAGCCACTGCGTTACTAGCAACGTTCTGACCGATACGACCAAGAGCTGATTCAGCTGTCCCAACAGCACCCGGAAGGATTCTTTGAGCTGCATAGTTAGCACCACCAACTAGGGCTGCATCTAGAACAGACTTATCTTCCCCCTCTTCAGGGGTTTGGTCTGCATATGCACGACCTGTCTCACGACCTGCGATGATAGCAGCGGCAACTAATGGGTTAGCAACTGTCAGACCAATGTCGGCAACCACCCCAGCATACTGACCAGCAGATTTACCAATCCCATCCTCAATCTTATCCATACGTTCTTTCAAGAGATTTTGAGCGTTCTCTTGCATACGCTTCCCGTAACCGGTTTGTGCTCCAGTTAGATCTTCACCAATCTCAACTAAGCCTCCAATACCCCTAGCAAGATTAGCAGAGATGTTAGCACTGCCGGACTGAAGAGCATTTGACACACCTTGAGCAAACTCACCTATAGCACCACGTTCTTCTTGTTGTGGTTGTGCTACTGGTTGTTCCTCAGGAATAGAGCCACCTGCTGCCTTATATTGTTCTCTCATTTGAGCTTGTTGCTCCGGAGAGGCATTCAGATACGCAGGAGCTTTGGAAGCTTCTTCCCACGGTTTAATGTTAGCCATAACGTCTCCTTTTATAAATAAAAATGTCCTACCCCCTATATACATTATAGAAGGCAGGACTTAGGTCTTATTGAGTGAACCAGCTAGTGTCTTCGACAGCTGATAAAGCACCATTAAGCTTAGGGTTGGTTGCTGCACCCCCAACAGATTCTTCCGCTTGCTCAGAGAAAACACCTAGAGGGTCATAGAAACCACCAGAAGGAATTGCACGGTTAACCAATGCAGTAGCTCTCTTCTTATCCATACCAGAACCGATGTAAGCTTCAATTGTCGCTTTCTTAGCATCAGCAACACCTTTCATTGCAGAGGTGTGACCAACGTTAGCTTGCTTACGAGCATAAGAAAGAGCAGCATCAGTAGGACGCCATCCAGACTTCAGTGCAAACTTGTTGCCAACACGAACAAAGACCGACGGGTCTTCTGCGAAGTGTCCCAAGTCCTCTTCAGTAAGTGAACGAGTAGCACCGATTTCAGCCCTTGCGGAGTTCATGATAGCCTGCATGTAAGCAGAACGAGCTGTCTGATAATCTTTATCTTTAACTGCTTTGTCAGCCAAATCCAAGTCTTTGTTGGATTGATTAAATAGACCACCTTTCTCCGCCCACTGCTTAGCAACTGTACCTTCAGCTGTGTTCTGAGCAAGACGAACTTCTTTCGGGTTAAAGTTAAAACTCTGAGCAGCTTGTTCAGCACGTTCAGCCTTAACCTTATCACGGAAGCCAATCAACTCTTTCTGACGTTCAAAGTTCAGGTTAGCCCTTTCTTCAGCGGCACGACGAGTCTCATCAGCACGCTCACGCATAGTCTGCTCTTGAATCCGTTGACGTCTATCCCATTCAGCATTCTGTCGTTCTTCACGAGCAGCATACAGAGCCTCCTGTTGGAGTGGGTCTTTAGTTTTCATCTTCAGAAGAGAAGGGTCACCGCTTGCAATAGCAGCAGCAATAGAGTCTTGAGAGAAACCTTGCTCAACCAATGCATCACGGTTAGCTTCCAATTGCTTCTTAGTCTCATCTTGATTAGCCATTCCCTGACCAATTTGGAAAGCTTCGATAGGGGATTTACCTGACATAATGGAAAGACCTACACCCATCAAACCTGTATAGAAACTAGAGTTCTGATAGAATGGCTCTTTCTGTAGCTTGTTCCAAGCTTCTGAAGGGTCTTTAGCTTTAGCAACTTGCAAGATATCATTGTTAACACGCTCTTGATCTTTAGCGCGAGTAGCAGCAGCCATCCCATCACCAGTGTCTTGTCCTTGAGCAAGAGTGTTAACCACACCTTGTGCCTGTTCCACCTGAGAAGGAGTAAACTCCATAGGACCAGCTTCTAACGGTTTAGTAGGAGGTGTTACCGGAAGAGGTTCTGATTCTGGAGGAATAGAAGAAGGAGAAAGCCCAGCAGCTTGCATGGTTTCTTGATTCTCAAACTCAGGAAGAGTTACAGCCTGTTGTGCTTGAGGTTGTACATCATTCGGAATGTCAGAAGGAAGACCATTACTCTGAACAGGATTTAACATATTCTGATGATCAACTGAAGCCTGACCTACTAGAGCAGATAACCCAGCAGGTACAGCAGGTCGTTGATACATAGAAATATCTGCTGTCTGAACGGGTCTAGCCATATAAGGAGAGGCCGAAGCCGCTCCCGGATTAACACCATAGAAAGTATTTCTCGGGTCACGACTTCTGACCTGAGCGTAAGTTGTCTGTTGCATATTTATCTCCTAATTAAGTACTAGCCAACCCACCGATTACACCCCCAGCTAATGCACCCCAAGGCCCAAACGCAGAGCCTGCTGCTGCACCGCTCATGGCCCCACCTAAGAAGCCACCACTACCACCAGATGTTTTAGTAGTTGTAGTTTGTCCGAGAGCACCGTTAAGTACACCTGCTGCACCGAGTTGGTTGTTGATATCTTGCCATCCCCAATTAGCTGCGTTCTGAGCGTTCTGGTAGGCATTATCATATTCATTCTGTTGTTGCTGTTGTTGCTGCAACCCTGCATTCCATTGATTCATTATTTGCTGTTGAGACAAATTAGCACCCTGCTGACCTAGGTTAGAAAGGTTAGAACCAATAGTAGAAAGACCAGAGAGAGCAGCTGCCTGATTCTGTCTATTACCAGAGAGAATGCTTTCAGCTTGGTTGATAGCAGAGTTATAGGCACTGTTGGTAATATCTGTTGCTTGCCCTTGCATCTGATTCAGAGCATCACCTTGGGCAAAAGATTTAGCCATACGAGCACCTGAGCCTTGCTGACCAGCATACTGTTGAGCTAATTGAGGAAGAGCATTACGTGCCAAGTTCTGTTGAACCTGCTCGTTATTAGCTGTAATAGCTGCTTGCACAGCATCATCATCATACAGTTGACCAGCGAGAGCACCAATTTGTTCTCCAGTAATCCCACCTTGTCCAGAGAGGCTCTGATAGCCTTTATAGGCATTATCTAGATAACCCAAGCCTTGACCTGCTGCATCCATATATTGCTGTGAGAGAGTGCCTAAAGCGCCAGATTGTGCTAGGTTATTAAGTGCCTCTGTCTGATTGTTATTAAACCCTACATTATCTCGATAAACATAATCCCCTGAACTAGTATTACCAATCTGCTTATTAAGCTGGTCAATATACTGTTGAATGTATTCAGGGCGAATCATTTGGGAAGTAGTTTTACTTCCGCCTCCACCAAAAAGTGACATAGATATTCTCCTTTAGTTTGCTCCAAATGCCCCCAAGACCCCACCTAAGATATTACTCCCTGCCGTGGATAACCAGTTAGACTGACCCCTCTGTTGAGAAAGATTAGAACCTCCAATCATAGGACCAGCCATTCCAGATTGCCCACCCGAGTTGTTATATGAACTCCAAGCATTCTGAGTCTGTTGGTTAGGAGAGAAAGCACCCATACGACCCGCAATACCTAAACCAGTGATACCAGCACCTAGGAGCTGTTGTCCTACGTTAACGCCCGGAGCGGCATTCTTAATTGTATATCCAGCCATTGGGCTTACACTATTTAATACATTAAGTTGGTTGTTAAGCTGATTCCATCCGTACTGCTGAGAACCAATAGCGTTCTGCCAATTGATATCAGCTTGTGCTTGAGCCTGTTGCTGTTGTAGATTGCCAGCCATAAGTTGATTCTGAATAGCTTGTTGAGTTGCCTGAACACCTTGAGCACCAAGATTGAGATTCTGTCCAGCTAGACCAGACTGAGCACCAAGCAAACCTCTCTGGAAGTTCTGGTCTTGTTGCAGGGCACTGATTCCCATATTCTTACCACTGATAGTACGAGCTAAGTTTGTATTAGCACCGTTCAGAGCAGCACCCTGAGCAGCAGCTCTACGGAGAGAACCTGAGTCAGAACCATTTCCGAGAGATACATTAGAAGCTGCTTTACTAGTTGCTTGAGCAAGAGCAGAATTATTTAACCCTTTACTAAAGTTATTAACCCCCTCGGCTGTCACTCCACCACCATTGACAATATTCTGATACTGTTGAGCAAGAGAGTTAAGTTGGTCCAGCCCTTGCTGTGTACGAGGTGTGTACATGTCAGCCAGTTGCTTCTGAGTTGTAGAAGCTGATAAGTTGTTCAGAGCACCTTGTTGATTGTTATTAAACCCAGCCAGCTGTTGGGAGATGAATCCCTGATCGTTGTTCTGCATCTTCTGAGCATTAGCAACAATCTGCTTCAGCAGGGCATCAACCTGAGAGGAAGGGGCCACTGTGGTTTTGCTAGAAGCTGATTTTCCAAATAAAGACATAAGTCCTCCTTAAAGATTATTACTTTACACCAATGCTAGCCAAACGTCTAAGCACTGCTTGTGTTTGTGGACTGTACTGAGAACCTGCTGCATGTGGTGCACTTGCCCTCTGAACTGTTTGAGAAGTAGGAGGTTTACCAGCAAGCATAGCAGCTACTCCTAATACTGCATTACCAAAGTTCTGTTGAGGCTTCTGATCTTCCCCTTCCTGCACTTCATCAGAGTAAAACTCTACCGGATTACCTCCTAAAGCTCCTGTCTTAGAAGCAGCAATCTCCGCCTGAGTTGGAGCTTGTGCAGCTTTCTCTCTGTCTAGTAAGTCAGGATTAAACTGGTTGACTGGTTGGATAGCTTGTAAAGCTCCAATAGGGTTAGCAATCTGAGAAGCTGCATCACCGTAGAAAGGAAGGAAGTGCTTATTATTCATAGAGTCGAGAGCCTGAGGAGTAAACCCTCTTTTACCAGCGAACATCTGCTTAGCTCCACCAATACCTTCTGAATAACCAACCATTGCTTTCTTAACATCACCATTAAAAGCTTTAAGGTTATCTCTGATATAGCGAGCACCCATGTCGATATTCTTAGCTGGGTCAAGCCTATCTTCTAGTTTATAACCGTAATCTTTAGCTAACCCTTTACTGATCTGCATCAAACCAACAGGACCAGTTCCGGAAGCCACCTTAGGACGACCACTAGACTCCCTTTGAATTACAGCATGAATCAAAGCAGCTGGTATACCATACTTCTTTGAAGCCTGTTGAACCATCGGGTCTAATTCTTCTATACCCATTCTAATTGCCATAAGTTCTCCTTATTGTATGCTTCTAAAAATCTTCCTAGCATCTAGGACTGGAATCTGAAGGGAGATAGCCCCACCACCACCCATATCGTAGTTTCTATCCCACTGGAACATATATCGACCATACCCTGTACCAAAAGAAGAGCCGTTCATCGTATGAGATCTAGCATGTTGGAAATACCAACTCCCCGCCTGACCCCTAATAGAACCTGCCCCGTTCGTCAGAGGTATCATAGGATATGTAAGTCCAGTATTCCCTCCACTCATAGCCATAAAACGATCAACCATAAAAGGTGTTCTGTAAGTAGAAAATACACACTGAGAACCATTAGGTGAATATATGTTTAATCCACCATTGTGAGTAGGAACACCAGCCCCGTTACAGAACACTGCAACTCTCACATTATTAATTGTTCCTGTTTGGTTGTTGTTTCCGTTATCATAGGTTCTGTTTTGGTAAACCCTGATATTACGACTCCCAGCATCATAGAGTAAACCTTGTCCTCCAGACCAGTTAGCAAACACTGAAGCTCTAGACATATCAAAACCACTGATTGCTGGTATTTGCATAGAGCCATTAATGTTTCCTTCCCAAGCCCAAATACATTGACCAACAACTCCAGCATCTGATATAGAGAAGTAATCAGCTGTGTTTGAAAAGGTTATACCATAGTTTCTATTGGCTCTAGGCCATATTTGGTATACATTGAAAGCCACGTCAAACAGTGGATTACTTCCGGGATTCATGTTTATACTAACCCTGAAAGTTGAGTTATTTACAATACTGATATTGTTTACAACATACACATCAGGGACAAGATTAGGAGGGACTTCCCATTGCCAACACAAAGAGCCGGTGGGGACTACAACGATTTGGCCTGAGCCATCCCATCCAGAAATAGGGAAATCTCTACTACCCCCATTAAAGTTGTAATTACCACTAACCCTGTTCTTGAATTGAGGGAAAGTAGAATCACTATCAATAAAAAGCTCAGCCGGAGAAGCTGGTCCCGGTCCGACTGGCGTTGTCCATATTCCATACGCCATATTACCAACTCCCTATTCTAATACGAAGAGTACCACTTGCATCATAGAAGTCGATACGACTACCATTCATCCAAAGCTGAGAACTAGAAGTCCTACCCAAAACAAAATCACCACCAACCGTAAGACGCCAATTAGTTCCTGACATTGACCCAGCTGTTATCTTATCAGCGGACAAACTTGTAATCTGTGCATTTGTTATGCTAACGTTATCAATTTGTGCCCACTGAATCCTAGCTGTTGCTATCTGAGCAGTTGTTATCACAACGTTAGTAATATCAGCAAACTCCATAACTGCCCTTCCACCAACTACTTTAAAAGGAGTACTCCCTGATGTGCCATCGGAAACAAGGAATTTATCAGCAGTGACTTGGAATTGGCTTGTAGAACCATTATTTGTCAGTTTTACCCCTGCTGTCTTACCATTCACCGTGGAGTTAACGCCCCAAGTAGCCTCGTACTCAGTGAGCTTCATATACTGAGATGCACTACCTGTTCCGTTCGTCAGGTCAGATTGGATAAGGGCAATCTCTTGTCCTTGATCATTAACAATCCCTTCAACAGTCTGTATAGATGCTGTGTTACCTTCTATAGAAGTCTTAATACCAGACATAGTTGAATCTAACTTAACAGGAGGACTAACTGAATTATCCCAAATATCATCGGTGGATAGGTTACCCATTTGTGTTATAATATCTGCGATGGCAGTCTCAATCTCTGTCGTAACACGATTCTCTAATTCATCAAATTGTAAATTCATAGCATGAAGAGCTTTAATACGAACATCAATCTCCTCATGGATTTCATCTATAGCTTGGAACATTTGGTTAGTTGCAGTGCTAATGTTCTGTAGTTCATCATATATTGCAACGTTGTTAGTTTCTACACTCTCAGAGGTGTTTAGAAAGCCCACACTGTAAGGTTGTGTTGTGTTGTTTCTTCCGGTATTCTTACGAAAGCCACCAGCACCCATAGACCCTCCTTATAATAAACAAGAAAAGGGAGCACGAAGCTCCCTTGTTATTATCTTCGCCCGCCAACAGCAAACTCAATAGTTAGTCCATTGATAGCTGCATTACTGTTAACATCATTATCTATAACATTATAGAATAGATACGGATGGTTCAGTCGGACACCTATATGTCTGTCAACACCGATCGTATAAGACTTTTCACTATGAATGTGTCTATCTTCTTGGTCAGAATACTGACTACCACCCGCTTGGAATATGTATGTACCTGACCCTGTTACTTGTGGGCGGAACCTGTTTATGTGCTTCTGATTCCACTCGTTAGTTACATTGTCAAAGTCTATACCAGTTCTCTCCAATCTCATCTCTAATGGCTTCTTGACAACAACGTCATTCAACCTATCATATGAGTAGTCATAAGGACCTACATCTACTTGGTAAAAGCCTTTCATCCAAGAACCTACTACAGTGACTCTCTGACGGAAGTTAGTAGAATCCTTTCTCCACACAAGTTCATTGATTGAGGGATCATCCCAAGTGTACTCTTGGAAATCAACCCAAGTAGGACCTTTTTCTAAAGTCGGAGGATCCACCAAACCAATGCAATGAGAGAATGGGATTGTACGGAAAGACCATGTATCAAACTCGTAGTTCCATACGGCAGCTTTTGTACAAGCAAAACTCCCAGCGGGTTCTCCGGGTCCAACATAGAGAATCCACACTTCCTTCTTATCTTGATGTAGGTGAACCTTAGTGGCTAAAGGGTTTACTAAACACACCTCGTTGATAAGCATATTCTTGACCCTGTTGGATGCAATAGACTTCTTAGTTGCACCATTGTGTAGAATAACATCATTCTGAGTAACAACAAAGTGACCACTCTCAACTTCAACCACACACTCAGGTGCTAAGATTCCAGAATCATTGAAGAGCTTCTTGAACATTAGAGGTTGATATGTGTTGTTAGTTGGGGATCCAATGTAAGTCTCAAACTCCGTATAGATAAATAGATAATCCTTAAGAGGAAGAATCTCAACTAAGCTACCGTTTGAGTCAGCTAAATCTATGTATCCGGCATATCCATTTTCTAGAGCCTCAGTTTGACCTACAACATTTGCTGCTAAATCTGAAGTCACATATCTGTCATAAGCAAAGTCATCCCACAAGGTAGGTGCCTTGTTCTCATTAGCATAGTTAGACCAGCGAAGTCGAAGAGGGTAGTGAGTAGTAACCCCTGATGCATTAGACTCTCGCATATTAAGAGCAAATAGGCGATTATTGAATGCACGAATCCTTTCGCACTTCCAGTTATATTTTACAACAGAAGGGTTCCCATTAGCATCAACTATCGTCTGCTCTCCCCACCCCGGAAGATCTGTGAAGTATTCAGAGGCAAACTCTTTTACTTGAGGTGTTTCATAGTGAGTAGTGAACACTGCACAGTTAGAGATGATGGTATTATACCAAGGGTATTCTTCAAACGCTTCATAATCTCTACGAGCTACTTGACTAGCAGTACAGGTTATCTTCACTTTGCCAGTCTTAATTGCAGTTAAAGTAAAGGAAGGCTCGGTAGTGGAAGTAGAGGATATGTACCCCGGCTGGTCTACCACCCAACTATAAAGATACTCCCCTTCAGGGGCTGCCGTTGCAGTTATTACTAACTCATCCCCAACATCAATTTCAGTATCCACAATATCAAGAGTTAAGGATTCAAGCTGAGTTGATCTAGACATGACTTCATTTATTGAATAGGCTTCAACGCCATCAACCATAGAGTAGTCATAAAAAGAGTTCCCCTCTGACATAGCTGAGGTGTCAATATCTGAATCCGTAGAACTAGACTCTTCAGGAGGAGCCGATGCAGCAGCAAAAAGAGTCCTGCTTGATAACTCAACCCTGACATTACAGGTGGCTGTCCTCTCGCCTTCTTCCGTAGTTGCTGTTATAACTGTAAACCCAGCTGTGAGTCCAGAGATAGTTCCTTGAAGGCTAGTTCCTGAAACAGTGGCAACATTTGGATTAGAGGAGGTCCAAGTTATTTTCTGATTTGCAGCATTTGATGGGGTCAAGCTAGCATATAAGACATAAGACGTCCCACGGTTAATTTGTAAGTCTGTTTGACTCAAAGATATACTGTCAATCTGATTAATAACGCTAACAGAACATTCTGAGGTCTTAGACCCGTTGCTTACAGTTATCAGTGCATTACCTACTCCTTGAGCGGTTAACACTGCGGTAGTAGTGTCACCATTAGGCGCTACAGAGATAATGGCTGGGTTAGAAGAAGTCCATGTTAGAGGGGTCTTACTTGTTGTTGCTGTAAGGGTAGTTGTCCCACCTTTCCGGAGTTGGACAGAGTCTCGGTTAAGAAATATACCAGAATCCGAATCAACAACTTTTACGGAAATACTGGCAGTAACAGATTCCTCTTCATTAGAGATGGTGACAGTGAAGCTTCCCTCATTAGACAAGACGCTCAATGTAGCCTTCTTGTTATCGTCAGGGTCAACTAGTATTGAACCATAAGAAGGATTGCTAACTTCCCACACAAGAGATGGAGTAGTAACACCCTCTGGAAGAAGAGATACCTCGAGAACTTTGCTTTCATTAAAACTCATAATGACAGATGTTTCTTTGGGGACAATCTCTGTTAGCACAGGGTTTATCTTAATGTAAGACACAGCCTTTTTGGTGACTGTGGCCACTCTTCGACTAACATCAATCATAGATTCATTATTTAGCCTAAAAATACTCTTATCTGTACCTACCAGCAAGAAACTGTTGTTAGCACTGAAGTAGTCAAAAGGCATTGAAGTGAATGATAATGGTTTTATTCCTTTATCACTCTCAACGTAAGAAAGAGGGGCAGAGCCCCCCGTCTTAAACACACGCTGTTCTACAAACCGAGCATTGATTGCATTAGTGAATGCATTAGGAGCCAGATCTGTAGGAGATTGGTCGGCAATAACACCAACCGCACCCAAAGATTTTATTGGGTAGAGAGCCATACTTCCTCCTTAGCTGATACGTCTCCAAATATATGCTGCACGGAAAGGTGGTAACGTATTTATGGGTTGACGAGATACGTCATCATAACCAAATGTTGCTTCGCCCGTAATAGAGTGGGTGTGGGTATCAGAGCTTGTTACAGCAGAATAACCGCTTCCCGGACTGTACCAGTTAGGAGAGCTGTTGTGACCACTGGCATCACCTCGTCCAAACGTTGTTGTATGGGTGTGTGTATAATTAGAAAGAGAGAAACTAGAACCAGAGATTGTGGTCAATGGCAGATTCTCCGTCTTAATCGTGTTGTAGACACGACCACCAGTAGCACCAGCAGTAAACTCCACACGCTGAGCATTAGGGACTGTCCCATCAGGATTCACAACCCCGGCACCCATAATAACACCAGTAACAGCTGTCCAGATACCAAACCCTAGAGATGTAGAATCTCCCGGATTGATATCTTCCTCAGTGATATAATAAGACCCAACCCTGTAAATCTTGTTTTGCATCCAGTTAAGCATAAAAGCTTCCATTTGAGCTTTGGTTGTAAAATCATTATTTCCAGTACCTGCTGTACCATTCTTAATCATTAGACCACCAACGTCCATATAATCTCCAGCAAAAGAAATCTTATCAGAGATAGCGGCTAGCGTATCAGAATTAACAGTCATAGGTTCTGTCAAATTAGGGAACGTGTTCTGTAATACCTGTTTAACTAGGCGCAGCTGGGCTGCACCTTCATAGATATAATCTCTATCACGAGGATAGAGAGGGTTTAAGTCGGTAACTACTACCGCATTAGTTTCAATAGCCAAGAGGCACCTCCATTAATATTTAGCTTCTGTATAAAGATCAGCTTCTGCAACCCTTCTGTTATGAAGACCCGGACTTCTCCGTTTCTCTCCTTTAACCGTGATTTTATCCCAACGAAGAAATTCGGAATAAATATCACCTTTGACTTCTCCATTGATAACCTTCCTCAGCTTAGATGTGCTCAAAGCCCCACTGCCAACATTGAAGTTGAAAGAGGTGAGTGCATCGAACTCATGAACAAGCAAAGGAACCTTTATGTTTTTCTGAGTAGCACGAACAGAGTCTTGTGTGTCTCTATCTAGCAGAGCTAGACAATCCTCTATAGAATATGTTAATCCTTGCCTAACCGGATAACCATTCATATCGCGCGTAGCCCCTACACATATCGTCCAGATACCTGCGGAATCCTTATAAGCCTTAGTTCTCATACCCTCATGCTTCATGATGAATTCCATTCCAGCTGGGCTTAAGTTTAAATGTACAGGTGGCAATGCGACGTTATCCATTTCTAACCTCCTTTTGTAGTCCCTTTATTAAGGTAGCATCTTTCTCAGGGCGTTAGATTCAGCATCAGGGCAGATAACAACGAGGTTATTTTGTATAGTACGTTGCTTACAATGAGAGCTAAGCTTCTCTGCTGGTGCAGAGGTAGTAATCAGAGAGTGTCCTGCTGTTACTGGAAGTGCGGTTGAAATCACAAACCCGGTGCTTAGACACGCTAATCCGTATGTAACTTGTTTCATTATTTTCATCTATCATCCTCCTATTATTTAACCTCTTAAGTATAGTATATTCATTACTTATCGCAGTGTGATACTGCTAAAAGGCCCCAAACAGGGCCTTATTTTTAAGTTGCCTGCGCGGTAAGAATACTACCCGACGAATATTCAGTTAGTCCGGAGATCTCACTCCCTAACAAGGTTTTGAACATATTTCGATCTTGTCCAAAAACAACACCAGAGAAGAATGTCCCGAGGTTGCGATCCCCGCCTTCAATAGGCATACGGATAAATAGATAAGACGTCCCTTCGTACGTACCAGTGAACCATTTATCATAGTCTTTGAGGGCTTCAGTGTCGCAATGAGCAGCTTTAACTAATTTTGCGTTCGTAGCAGTGTTACTGCTTACTGTGTTAAGATTATAAGCACCTGCGATAGGAGTCATACCAGTACCACTACGTAGAGTGAATATAGTTCCAATACAACCACGAGTTCCATATTGACCACCAACAATACGATAGTAGGGACCATTCTCCTGGTTCGGATTTGGTAGAGCTATATCTCGGCACATAGTAGTTCCGAATGTCGGGATGGTTGCCACACCACCAAGACTTCCTAACGTAGCGAAAGTTGTTGTTGTTGTGTCATAAGAATTCCTTTGAGGCCACGACGTTTCAACCTTATTGCTGTACACGATTTCTAACTTAGCACCGTTGTTTAAACGGGCCATCGCACCATTGAAAGTAGTGGTTGAGCTGGTGATTAGTTGCTTAATACTTACTTTCGCATAGCCGGATAGGTCAAACATGTAGCTACCGGCAATCTGCGTTTGGTCATACAGATGTATATTGTCTATCTGCAAGTTAGCCCCGGTTCCCTTAATAATTGTTCCACTGTTCTGGCGCGAAGGCTGCTCACAGCCTAAAGATGAAACGCTGTACGAGCCTGCGTTAAAAATATACGGAGTCCCAGTGCAATCATCAGATGCTAATGGTCCCACTTCGCAGTATGAGCCAGTCAACTCAAAGGAACAGTAGTTCGCTTTAAACACATTACATTGAGATACTACGTAGCTCGTCCCGCCATGGATATGAATACCACCATATATACCCGTAGCGTTTGAACCTTGGACAACGATTTCGCGGAGGGAAACACCAACAAAGGTATTACCTCCAAAATACATTCCCCATTTTTGTGCCAGGATAAACAGATCGCTAAATTCCTGGTATACAGCTGTATTGGGTGTGTAATACCCGTAACTATCCGTTGTCTCATCCAGAATGCGCAGTCCACGGACAACATTACCGCGCTTACCTTTGTTGTAGAAAACAGCGTTAATGTCCTGAGTCCCTACCGCTGTCTTGCGAATAATAGATGCGCGGCCCTCCCCGACAAATCGGCTCCCTGGTGGCTGATAATATTTCTCGTTGTAAACATCTTCCGAATCATAGAGAAGGATAGAATCTGATATTTTGTACTCACCGGCAGGTACGAATATAATTTTCCCCTGCTGTGCAGATACTGTTGACGCACGATTAAACGCAAGCGTCCAGTCAGGGTCAGTGCTCTGATGGAAGTCACGAATGGATATCATCTCCGCATTCTTGTCGTATTGTGTCCGAGCTACTGTGTTTGTAAAGGGTTGCTTAACACCAATTAAAGAAGCCCCTTGATTTGAGGAAATTTGACCGAGGTTCACAGCGTTTGTAGCACTTACCCCATCGGCAATAGATATTGGCTGGGTAAAAGTGACGCTATTTGTCATTGATGTAATATCTGAGTTAGCACCGCTTTTAGCTGCAACCAATGCCAATCGAGCATTCTCAGCAGATGTAGCCCCTGTACCACCTTTAGTGATTGGCACGATAGATTCAGTTGAAACTAAACCTAAGCCAAGATTACTACGTGCACCAGAAGGTGTAGTAGCTCCTGTACCTCCTTTAGTTAAAGGGGTTACATTTTCCACAGACACTGAACCGAGTCCAAGATTTACTCGAGCATTCTCAGCAGATGTAGCCCCTGTACCACCCTGTGAAACAGATATTGCTGTAGTAAGGCCAGAAAGGGATGTAATATCTGAATTATCACCACTAGCAGCCGCCCCTGTGATTTGACTTACTTCATAATCACCAGTTTGTGATACAACATCTCCGGTACGAGTGTTAAAACTAGATACAGAGTTAAAAGATACAGTACCCGTCTGCTCTGCACCGCCGTTGATAGAGATAGATCGGATAGAAGGCACTAGGTTGGCAATATCAGACATATTGGCTCGGTATAAACCACCATCATCCTGATCTACATAGAAACCGAAGTCATCAGTAACAGGGGTACCAATAGGAACACTGCCGATATCAGAAATCGTACCATCTGTCCCATCACGGCCCGGTTTACCTTCTGGAATACCAAAAGAAAACTCTCCAGTTAAGTTGTCATAAGATCCAGTTGCTAAACTTCCGGGAGGGAGTAGCGTTGTTTGAACTGTCATATTAGAGATAATGTCAAGTTGTGCTAGAACATTTTGAGTTGCCTCTTTTGAAAGTTCAGTTGCTGCATTAGTGTTGTCAATTGCAGTTCCTGTGGATTGAATCAAGCCTAAGAGCACTTGCTCTTGTGACTCAAAGTCACTCTTAAGCTGTTTAATATCTTCTTCCAGTAGATAACCTTGAGCATACAGGCGTTCTACTTCAGCCAGAATATCCTCTACTGAAGAGTATTTAGTTTGGGATAGAAGTGCCCAGTATTTAGCATCAGACGCATACTCAGCTGCTGATTTATATGCACCAATGGACCCTTCTGTAGCACCGAATTGCCCTACATTATTTACCGCTTTAGGTGCTGAATTGTTGTAACTAATCATGTTTTCTCCTTATACACGTGAAGTGCGAATACCATAAATATCAGGCAAGCTGCTCTGAAGTCGAGTCATGTTATTCGGAATTGCGATAGGTGAACCTGAGTACTCTTGTTTCTTGTTCTGCTCTACCATTTCATCAAGGATAGCTTTTCCTAATGCTGACCATTTCTGAACACCGTTATCATCTTGAACAAACAGACAAGCATGACGTAGGGTAAAATACAGAAGAAGTTCTGGTGCTATAGTAAGAATAGCGCTGGTATCTGTATCTTCGTGGAATTCCGGTGGATCTGCATAATAACTAAGAATTACTGAGTTTTCTGCTGGAATCAAAGGGCTTCCATCATCAGGGTAGTATGGAGTATCTGCTTCAATACTAGGGTAGAAAATGAAACGACTCCCGAAACGAGCAAAGTTAACAGGTTGGTTATTCCAGTGAGATGGATTAATTGTTCCATGCTGTCTACGATAGCTAATCTCTTCAGGAGATGTTACTTGGAAGATTGCACCATCTTTGGCTCTCATCATCCATTGAGCTTCTAAGTAATCAGGAGGAATATAAGCCACTCCATCTTTGATATCTAAATACACTTCTTTTTCCAGAGGAGGAATACGTAAGTTACGATAGATCTCTTTCTCTGCAAAGTTAATAAAGTTTGGAATTTGATTGACAAATTCATCATCGTCCCGATCGGCCCACAAGGCAACAGCTTTCTTAAGCCAGCCATACGTGTTAATCGGATAGGCCACATCTGGCATTGCCATAGGTTGTCCTCCTTGTTATATGTAGACAAAGAATATACATTACACACTGACTTGTATAGGTCTTAAAACAAGAAAAGCCACCCGAAGGCGGCTTTATTCTTATGCACCAGATTTAACAATATAAGTACGGAAAACATCAGAACCCGGATTAGTTCGGATGGTAATTTTTGTATCTTCACTGGTAATCGGTGCTGACAGGGTGATAGTTAACACATTGCTGGTTAAATCCACTGTCATCAATGAAGAATCTGTACCTTCTACATCATAGGCCAAAGCTCCAGTTAAAGCTCCTTGAGGAACCCCATCTACACGAGCAACACCTGCAACACCTGAATCAGTGATAGTAATTGTATCAGATTCAGCCGGAACCGCAGGGCTTCCAGTAACCGTGGTGTTAGTCACAGAAGAAAGGACAAGACCTGTCAACTTCGGTGTTGCTGTAATTGTAGCAGTAGCTGTTACAGAAGTTTGTGTTTTATGGGTTGCTTTAACACTCATAAGTTCATCTGTAGGAGCCAGTGCTAAAGTCAGTGCACCAGTAGTAGTGTTGATTGAACCAACTTCACCATCAGGAGTCAGTGCGTAAGTAAATTCCGATGCTGGTTTGTTACTAGTAAACATGTCAGTAAAAGGAATCACATCACCACCAACCTTACCGGTAAGAGACTTACCTGTGATAGTAGCTTTAGGAATTACACCACTGATTGTCCCTGTTGCAGTAACTGAGGTTTGAGTTTTATGCGTTGCTTTTACAGTCACTGTTCCAGATGCATTGTCATCTAAACCAAATACACCCGACAGGTTAAAAGAACCTGCTGACGGAGGAGTGATTTCAAACTCATAATCAGAGAATGCTGAGTTGGTTGCTGTAAACATTGTGGTGAATGCTGTAGTGCTGCCACCAATCTTACCAGTAATAGGACCTTTTGATACAATAGTCGCTGGTTCGTAGATAGAATTAACAGTAGCCGTCCCTTTCTTGGATGACTTCGTTGCCGTAATAATTGCTGGGGTTTCTTGCGACGCACTCGGTGCAGTGTATAGCCCAGAAACAGAAATAGCCCCACCGCCTTCAACGGACCAATTAAATCCAGTTGTGCTTGTGGAGCCGTCACTCATTTCTGCTGTAGCTGTAAACTGCTGAGTAGCCCCCGTCGGAAGGCTTGCAACCGACGAAGGACTAACAGTTACGGAATCTACTGTTACGCCGCCGCTACCTTTCCCGCAGCAGTGAACAGAACGCCGGAAGCATACGGGTTGCGGTGACGCAGACCAACTTCCATTTCAATCATCCATTTCTCATAAGAACCATCTTTAGCCAGTTCAGTACGTTTCGGAGCACGCAGAACCATCTGAGTCCAGTCAGCGCTACGGAAGAAGTAAACTGCATCGGTAGGCATCCAACGGTTAACGATGATTTTGTAGCTCTGGCCCAGCGGGTCAGTGATGCTGTTAACTTCGTAGATGAACTGCTTGGTGTTCTCAAAGATACGCTTACGTGAACCCTGAGTATTTTCTTGCAGACCAGCGAAGATCTTAGCATGAGCCGGGTTAATCATGATGATATCTGCTTCAGAACCAGCGGTATACAGTTGCAGAGTCATATCAAAGATATCAGCTTCGTCGAAACCAATGTTAGTGGTCGGGTTAGAAGCATTCTGTGCAACTTTAACAGTGATTGCACCAGTATCCGGGTCAGCAGGACCATTCTTGGTCTTGTCAACAACACCACCAGCCAGACCACCGTGAGCACACAGGAACTGGAATGCACCAGTCTTACGAGCTGTATGGGTGTCATTCAGACCAACAACAGCAGGATCAGTTGCAGAGTTAGTCAGGTACTGGTCAGCCAGAACGTCGGTACGAGCCTGACCGGACAGAAGGATTTTCTCGAGGTCACGCTTGATCTCTTTACCTTTCTTCTCCAGCTGATACATCAGTTCACGACCACGACCGTAGTTAGCGGTGGTGTTAGCAGTATCAGAAACACGAACAACCTTACGCAGAATCTGAGTAACGTTAGATTTGATAACAGTCGGTTTCATTTCGCCGTCTTCAGCACGAGAGCCTTCGACGTGTGCGTTATTACCGTCAACGCTTGCCAGTGCATCGGTCTGCCAGCTAAAGATAGTCTGGTTGATAGACTCTTTACCGGTCATAGATACGAACGGGGTATCCTGAGGGGACAGAACAGAAATCCAGTTAGCAAAAGAAAGTTTTTTACCATTCTGGTCATACGATACAAATAAAGTTGGACTAGCCATGTTATATTAGCTCCTATACTATTAATAATTAATTTGTCGATTAATCTACGAGGAATTTGAATGCGTCTTCGTGACTAACGCGACCCTCTGCGAATGCCTTGGCAACCTTAGCGTTGTCGGGCTTATTGGAAGTACGAGACTTTGCAGCATCAGACTTCACAACCTTGCGTGGAGCACCGGGACGTTTAATCTTAGCCATCACCTGCTGCTTACCTTTATCAAATTGGTATGCTTTGTGGAGAGCTAGGAAAATAGACGGACGGTTTTCCTTCAATATTTCTTCTTCAGTAGCACCTAAGTCAATTGCATATTGCATTAAGTTTTGATATAAGTTTTCATCCCAATTTGGAATCTCACGTTTCAGAATATTAACGCACTCAACACTCTTGGCTTGGAAAGCTTCCTGCTCTTTAGCTGCTGCTTCCTGCTTAATACGGACTTGAGCCTGTTCAAGCTGGTTACGACGAGCTGTGTACTTCTCTAGGAAACGTTTGTTTTCAACATATGCTTGAGGATCTTCTACTGCAAGCTTGTCCCAATCAAAACCATTGTAATCTTCAATTACTCGGTCTGCTTCTAAAGACGCTAATTCTAATACATCCTTCAAACCTACTACACGTTCCTCAAATGCTTCCATATGACGCTGAAGAGTTGATTCTCGTTCTGTCATATCAGCACCAGTAAGATAGCCATTAGAAAGTTCTTCAATAGTCATCTCACGTCCATCAGGAAGGGTGATAACGGTTTCGTAGTCTACATCAAAGACTTCACCTTCACCGTCAGCAGAATCATCTTCATACCCTGCATCACTTGAATCTTCTTCCTCTTGCTCTTCTGCTTCAGAGGATTCATCTTCATCTTCTTCGACTTCGCCTTCCTCATCATGATCTTCCCAACCATCTTCATCTTCGAACTTAAGCTCATCGCTTTCACCGAGAAGGTCGGTATCAAAGTCGAAATCGTCACCGTCTTTTTCCGGGAACTCATCGTCAATGTCCACTTCTGGCTCTTGTTCAGATTCTAATCGACCGAGTTCTTCTTTGAAAGAACCTTTCAGGTCATCCAGTTGGAGGAAAGATTTAAAATCGTTCGGGTCAATATAATTATCTTGTGGCATTATGAAACATCTCCTGCACTATTGATAGCAGCTTTTATGACCTCTTTTAAGCTACCCACCATTTTATACTTTTGATAACAATCTTCGCGTTTCTTATTCTCATGAGGTTCAGTTTGAACTATCTCGGTCATGAGTCTTTCTTTCAATGCCTCTAATGCTGCGTCAAGACTGCCGTTAAGATTGAGAGCCGCCAAAGCGGCGGCGTGCTCTTTATTGAATTGATGCCTAATGTTCATTCGACGTCCTTACTTTTTACTTCCAAGACGTTTGCCTTGAATCCGTGAATCTTTGAGAGAAGTTTGTTGCTCTTTCTTAGTTACATTAGCTTCTTTCTTTTGGAGTTCCAAAGTCTTGTTTTGAATGCGTGATTGTTCATTAAGCTTCTCTTGGTCAACCTGATGAGACATAACCATCTGCAACTCTTTTAGTACAGATTCATACTGACGGACCTGCTGTTGCATAAGAGCTAACTTGTGCTTAGCTTGTTCCAGAGTAGCATTGTTATCTTCTTTACGGTTTTCCAGAGTCATTGCATCTGCTGCATTTTCTTGCTTGAACTGCAACTCTTCCTGACGCAGACTTAATTCATCCGCAGCTTTCTGCTGTTCGAATGTAGTACGTTCACGTTGGTCGAATGCATCAGCAATCATCTTCTGAGAAGAAGCCTGTACGTTCTCAACCTGTGCTTTAGTCATCTCGAGCTGGAGGATTTCCATCGGAGAAGGTTCTGGAGGCTGATATTGTTCCAGAGGCAGAAGGTATTTATGTGTATCTTTAATACCCATCAACTCAAAGATCTGTGCAGTCATGTAACGGTCTTGCTCCAAACCAAAGAGAGGTGCTAACTGTGCATCTGCTGCAATCAGCTGTTTCAAGCTAATCAGTTTCTGTGCACGTTCTGCTTTCTCATTAGGGGAGATAGCTACAACAACTTGAAGATTGTGACGAGCTGGTAATTGTTTCGGATTAACCTGAACCATACCACGAGGGGTTTGTACCTCGATAGGAACTTCACCATTTTCTCTGATAAGGCTGTAAATACCACGCATCAATTCAACCATACCATTGTGAGCAATGTTACGACATACCATACGGAGACGGTTCTGTGCAGCATTCATCATCAAGCCTACGGTTGCATAAGCGTTATCATTCTTAAACACATCAGGGTTGATACCCATACCTAGTTTGGTTACACCTGTACGTGTCTCTTTAAGCTCCTCAGACATACCTAGGAGGCCATCAATACCTTGAGGTAGGTTATGGTATGGGAACAGGTCAATAGCGTCCTGACGTTCCATTTCAACCACTCCACCGGGACGGTTATCAAGCAGAGAGCGACGATCATATGCACCAACAAGAGCTTTGTATCGACCATAGTTAGCATTGTTGACGTTATCGATATAACCACGAACTAACGCGGTACGTAAATCTTGAATATCTTTCGTAATGTCATAGACCGATTGACCATAGAAGGAACCCGGAATAGGATATGGGCAGAAGGTTACAAACGGAATGTGAGTTACTTCTTCAGTGTGAAGGATATGCTCACCAGCTTGAATAACCTGATAGAGTTTAGACTCTTTATTCTTATCTAGAACACCTGTACGAATGTAGTGCTCATAAACCCAAACCATAGAAGCAATATCTTCGGTATCTGTGCCAATATCAGCATCAATATCCTGACGCCAGTCAGTACGAGACCAAGCAACTGTAGATTGAGTGGTATCCATCGTATCTGTCCAGTCGTTGAATGCTTCAATCTCATCTTTAGGGAAGCCCATAGCAACCAGATCTTCTTTAGAACGACGTACACGATGACAGAAGTATTGTGCATCTGCAAAAGAGGTAGCATGTTCATCAACAAAGATTTGCTCTGAAGGAACATATTCAACTTTCACACGTTTAACAGTTTGTTCGTAAGTAACTTTAACATCTACTGTACCATCTTCATTTTCTTCAGTGAAGATTTCCAGATTCTTGAGTCCACCAGCTTCTAATCCCTGAACATATGCAGCCAATGCTTCCGGTGGTACACCTTCAGCCTCTTCAGTTTGAGTAGAAGTTTGCTCATCCCAATAATATTTGATAAAAGAGTTACGAGTAACCAGACATTCTTGTGCAGCAGAAGAGATAATATTATATCCCGGATTATCACGCAGAAGAATTTGGTTAACTAGTTTAGTTGCTACATCAGCAGCATCAGAATCCTGTTGGTTGTCAGCTACGAAAGTAACCGCTTCGTCACCAGAACAGAATACGTTAATAATATCTTGCAATGTACCGTTAACAGATTCCCAAACAGTACGATCTACCCAACTAGAGCTGCCAGCAGTTACTGGTGCAGGTAAGTTACCATAGAAATATTCCCAAGCTTCACGAGCATAGCCCTTAACAGCTGTGTCTACGTAGCCTTGAGCATAATTAAAACGACGTTGAAGGTCAACACGTAACTCGTCCAACACCTCTTCACTATATTTTTGCTTAGCCATCGATTCTCTCCCTCGGTTGATAGCTTAAATAAAAGAAGGGAGGATAAACCTCCCCCTTACTTTAGTAACTCTGATTCCATCTGCTTACGTTTGCCTCATACAAAGAAGCGCTTCCGTAGCTAACATCATGCTTAGAGCGACCACGATGTGTAACAGAGCACGCTGAATAGCGCATTGCATCCATTAAGTCATCATGTTCTTTAATAATCTTACCAACCTTACGGTGATATCTAGCTTTCTCTTCGAATAGCTTAGCGTTAGCGGCTGTGTTAAAGATTTTAAAGCGTCCACTCATCATTCTTTCTCGGATATCTGTGATTCCCGGTTCTACAAAGAAGTTCTTTTTACCATCCATTCCAATTTTGTTGTAGAAGGTATCACTCTGTACATTAACTCCTGCATTCTTATAGAATTGAGCAACAGATGAACCACTACCTTTCTCAATATTGTCCGCGTCATGCGGTAGGATGACAGGAATCCACTGACCACGACCATTAATAGCTGGAGCATGATACACTGGAGTAAAGCCACCTTCTTTATATGAGTCGTAAACATAGATAGTATCCGTGTTTGCGTCGTAAGCTGTCCAAACAGCAGCAGTTGGGTGATCAATACCAATATCAATTGCACAGACACGTTTCCACGTATCAGGAATTTCGAATGGTTCACATTTAATTGTGTCATCCGATACATCATAAATCAAACCACTTCCTAACAATGGCATACCTTTTGAACGCATCTCTAATTGCCACGCTGGAATACCTTCAGTCATATCTTTTATATCTTGGTCAGTGATATGTCCACCTAGGTCTGCATGAGCATCCCACCAAGAAGCATTCTGGAAATATAGAGAACCCGTGTTCTCATCTCCTTCACCTTTCATAAATTTATCTACCAGTTCAGTTAAACCGTTCTCTGGTGTAGCTGTAATTGTAACTAGACCTTTAGTTGTGAGTGTACGTGTGACACACTGTGCGAATATAGCCATAGACTCGTATGGATCTTCTTCGTCTAACCAAATGTAGTCAACTGTTGCACCCATCAATGTATGTTCACCCTGTTGGGTTGAACGGAATTCTAATGTACTTAAACCGTCAAACTCTCCTCTCTCATTTTGATGTTTGATTTGTACGATTTGAAGTTTGTTACCATCTCGTTCTATCGTATCAATGACGATAGCATCACGAGGAATGACACCTGTCCCTAATAAATTTGTATCCTTTCCGATAGGTGTACCAAACAATTCCTTTTGCAATACTTTCCTTGTGGAATCCCCTGTAATACCAACTGCCCATGCTAAGATAGGTCTTTTAAATTTATATCCTGTCCACCAAGTTGGGTAGCGACCTGTGACATGACAAGCAAACTCGTATGCCTCACTATAAGATTTACCAACACGGTTCGCTGCACACAAGAATCTAAAGCGATGCTTCAATCCTGCTGCATAAAATTTCTTTTGGAAGTCATACGCCTTGAAAGACAAAATCCTATTATACTTCCTCCATTGGTCACGCTCTTTCAACATATTCAATAGTGCTTTCTTTTCATCTACACTAAGGTTGTTACCAGTTAGAGCTTCATAAATTTGTTTATCTAATGACATACTTCCTCCAGTTTAAAAATAGAAAAGGGAAAGTCCCTTCGTCAAAGAACCTCCCCTTCTTTCCTTTACTTAACTCTCGTCCGCTTCCTCCCCCTTTTCAGCGTCCTCAGAGTTATCTTCTTCTGGAGGCATAACATCGATACCAAGTGCTCCAGTCAAGAAGTCCTTGATTTGTGCATTCAATGATTCTTCGTTGATTACATTCTCTTCCTCAATCTTAACTTCAACAGAGGCCGCCTTAGGATATACCAGATCTGCAACTTTTGATGCAGCCTTGAATCTAAGATCAGGTGGAATATTAGGATCTTCGTAAATTTGAATTAACACTTCATCAGGAGACAAATGACTTGCAGCAACACGGTCCAACATTAATTGTGTCAGTTTACCTCTACTACCTTTGGGTCGTCCGAATTTATTTCCCTTTTGAAACTTCCCATTGCTTGGGTTCATACCACGGACTTCAAGTTCTTCCGTTACTCCGGGTAATCTTCCTGTAATCTCAGCTACCTGTGCAGGTGTGAGTTCTCCGTTTTCTCCAAACATTTTATACTCCTTCTACATTATCAACAACACAAAAAGCCTCCCAAAGGAGGCAAACATTACTTACAATCACCAACGGACAGGTTAAACATCTTACCAAGAGCAATCGTCTCGCCTTCCCACGGAAGTTCTGCACCCTTCTCTTCCTCTAAAAGAATAGAGCCGTCGACCAAAAATTTTTCGTAGTCTCGCAGTGCGTCGTCTACTAACTCACTCTTGTGAATCCACGTAATTGTTTCTGTACCATCTTCTTCGATGCGAACATCACGATGCCATTCATCTTTGGAGGTAATGTAATCATGGAGCATTTCATATTCAGCTTCTTCAATCATCTCAATCATTGCACGAGCATAGTCAGGGAGGTGATCATATTTAGTAGATTCGTATTCAACTACTTCCAGAGTAGATGGTTGTGTTTTAGTTTTAGAATCAGGGCGAGTAGTGTGGATTAAGTCTAGCATAAATTAATATTCCTTATAAGTGTGTGGTTTGATAGTGGTGAACGCTCGGAAGAATAACCATCCTAGGCTACTAACTTCCATCGTTGCATCAAATTCTTCATCGTCATCCAAGTCAACCAGACGACCGATGCATTCTAATTCTTCAGGGGATATCTTAACAAAGGCGCAAGTCTCTGTTCTGAACCGTGGAATCACCTCTGATAAAAAGTCTAGTATTAAATTCATGATCAATCTCCATAATCTAATTTAACCAACCGTCCGCCTAGGTATCCATAATTTTCTGGCTTAAGGTCTGACAGGTAAAATTCTTTAGGAAGGGAGCCTTTCAAGGTGTGAAGCTCTGCCATCCACAATCCTTTGTGCTTAACCACCTTACACCTCTTCATTATTACTAAGAAACCAAACTTATCAGAGAAGACTACAGGACAAAGGTTGGGGTCTTTCATCTCAGAGAAATGTCTCTCTTGTAGGTTAGCAAGAATCCCTTTTAAGAAAAGCTTCCAAGATTTAAAAGTAGGAATCTTGATAGCATAACCTCTGAACAATATAACTGACCTAGTACAACCTCTTAAATCCAATCTCATAATTCATCTCCTTTCTTTATTCCCAATAAGTCAGCGGCTATGCAACCAAACACAGCAACAATAGGAACAGTGGCAAAAAGAATTAAACCCAACAGGAACCATCCCATATTATTTTCCTCTGAGTAGAAAGTATAAAGGGCACATCATCTTCTCTGATGACTACCTACCCGTAAAGGCCTCCTCACATTAATACCCGTGAGCATACCTGTATTCATTTTCGTAGTCTTCTTCAGAGAAGCTACCATATTCATCTTCAGTCATAAATCCCTCTGATAAAGTTAAGACATAAAGGGGACCTCACATTAAGGCACTCCCATAAAGGCTATGTCACGTTAAGGCTACTTGAACGTAGTGAACTACTTCATGTGTAGTATCCAACCCCGTAATAAAGTTATCAAGCTTATATATAACAGTTTAAAATTTCAATTTGACCGAGTGGGGCTAGGCAGCTTCCGCGCGTTTCCTAAAAAGGGGGAGTCCTCATTTAAAAA
>ERZ1034915.72-NODE-72-length-68705-cov-2137.183205_pt1 | contig 68705 bp, 83 predicted proteins | sample MGYA00520592_ERZ1034915 | MGnify/ENA primary metagenome ERZ1034915 (study PRJEB33766, sample SAMN09781787) | gut metagenome | biome: gut microbiome | host: Homo sapiens | place: Madagascar | study: EMG produced TPA metagenomics assembly of the PRJNA485056 data... | reverse complement strand
AAGTATGTTGAAACAAGTAAAGGAAAGTAAATAATATGAAGGTAACAAGAGAACAAATTTTGGCGATTATGCCGAATGCGAAGGATAAGGTGGATGCCTTTCTGCCTTACATCAATGGTTATGCCGATACGTATCAAATAGACACTCCTAAGCGCATGGCGCATTTCTTGGCTCAGATAGCGCATGAGAGCGGTGAACTGAGATATACCAAGGAACTCGGCAACAAGAACTATTTCATCAAGTATGATGTGGGCAAGTTGAAGAATATGCTGGGCAACCTAAAAGATGGTGACGGCTACAAGTATCGTGGCAGGGGCTTGATTCAGATTACTGGAAGGGCGAACTATCAGGCTTTGCAGAACAGCCGAGAGGTGACTGACGATATAATGGAGCATCCTGAGTTGCTGGAGCAGCCAAGATACGCTACCAAGAGTGCTATGTGGTGGTGGTGGAAACACGGCTTGAATAAACTCGCTGATAGTGGCAGTTTTGTTGCTATCACCAAGACCATCAATGGTGGTACTTACGGCTTAGAGCATAGACGCAAGTACTTGAAGAGGGCATTGGTGGCTCTGGAGGTGGAATCTAAATAGGTTGGCTTATGAGGATAAGATGGTATGATGAACAGTTGTGGGGCAGACTTGCACTGGCGGTTATCGTTGGCTTGCTGGCGGTGTTTCTGTTTGCAGGATGCAAGTCTTCGTTCCACACTATGAAACAAAGTGTTTCTCATTATGAAACAGATAGTTCCATGGCTGAAACCAAACAGAACGTTCTTAGATGGGATTCCATCATTAAGCGTGACAGTATCTATGTAAGGGATAGTGTGGCAACAAGACAAGTGGGCGATACCATCTTCACCGACCGATGGCACTGGGAATATATCTATGACTTCTTCCAACTGGAGAAGATGAACTTGGAGAGCAATCAGCAGCAGGATTTTCGGTTTATCGCTAGAACTGATACCATCAGGGTTCCCTATCCAGTGGAGCGGAAGCTGACAAAGTGGGAGGAGTTTGAATTGGAATATGCTGCATGGGCGATGGGTGCTACATGCGTGCTGCTGGTATTGTTAGGGCTTATCATTTATAGGAGATTCAAGAATGCGAGATATACGAATATCAATCAACAGAGATAAGGTGTATGAGGAGGTGGCTAAGACCACGGCTTACATCGGTGGAAAGAATTTGGATGCCAACGGCAAGAGTCTGTATGACCAAGTGTTTGTGACGGATGCGGACAGGGAAATGCTGGAAGGTTTTTGGCATGATGCCATCGGTGACGTTTCAGCAGCCTTGGATAGCGTGCTAGCTATAGAAACGAGTGTTTCGGACGAAGAGGAAATCTTCTGGCTGAGAGTAAGCACACTTTTCAAGGAGTCGTTGGCGAAGACCTTAGAGACTACGGCTATCAGCTATGTAGTAAACAAGGTAGTAGCAGAATGGTGCTTGGTAGTTTCTAAGGATAAGGCGGAAGACTATCTCAATAAGGCAAATGCTTTGCTGGTGAAGATGGATGCTATTCTCTATATGCGTAAGAGGCCAACAAGATAGGAGGGCAGGATATGAAACATTGCAATAAGGGATATAAAGTGATGATTGAGTTGGAAAAGAAGGAGTTGGTATACGACATCAAGAATACGGCTTTTTCTTTTGCTGACTCTTATGCCAGCCAGAAAGATATGGATGCCAAGCAGCTAAAGAACGTGTTTGACGTATCTGAGGAAGGCAACCGTGATAAACTGGCTAGGATATTGGATTCAGCCGTGGAGGATTGCAGGGAAATGCTTTTCCGCTTTACCAAGGTAGAAATGCTATGTGGTGGCTTTGACTCGAACGAGTGGGCAGAGTGCATCGGTTCGCCTACCCATGAGGAGGAAGCCTATTATTTGGCTCTGAGAATGCCAAACGGATTCTCGAAGACCAGTGTGCATACCATGACGGTATACATTCATGATTACATTGTGAATCAATGTCTATATGAATGGCTGATGATAGTTTTTCCTGATGGTGCTGATAGGTTCTGGGCACTGGCTGAGGATAAGAAACAGAAGATTAAGGATGCCAGCAACCGCTCGGCTGGTAGGGTAAGAATTGCATTGCATCCATTTTAGTATATTAGTCGTTTTAGGTTAACGCAAAAAGCAAGGGTAGCTATCCATCACGGACGGCTACCCTTTTTTAAAAAAAATATATGCAGAAATAAATTTATACGTTTTCTGTATTTCCAGTAGAGCCACTTTCCTGCTTGGTGGTGATGGTTCCGCTCACCTCAGCGTTGACCTTCAAGCCATTCTTCTGCTGCTCGGCATACTGATTCTTATCCTGAGCCATGAAGTTGGTGATGGCAGTGGCTATGTTGTAGAGCAGTTTATCGGTGTCGCTGCTGAGAGAGTTGGCATCTATTGATGCGTATTTGTTGCTCTCTGCGGTAGAAGATGTTGTCTCCTTCTCACGATAGAGTACTGCCTGATTGATGAACTCCTGAGCGAACATATAAGACTTGCTTACAAGTTGCTTTATCTTGGTGTTATCAATATTGAGCGGAGTATTGTAGTGGCTGAGCATTGCGTTGAGACAGCTCATGGCTACTTCCTCTCTCGGCTGTAGGGTGGCGATGGAGAAGACGTTATCAGGCTCCGTGGTTTCGCCTTCGCTGGTTACCTCTCCTTCTGCTGCTGCGCTGATAGGGTTGTATGGTCTGGCATGGCTGGAACCATCGGAATCCGTCTCCTTGACGATTTTCGTACCAGTGGTTTGGGTGATGGTTGAGTCGACAATCTTCAAGTCAGCTATTTTAATTTCTGATGAAGAAAAGCATTCACCTTCCTTTGTGAAACCATATAAAGGAGAACCAGCACCAAAGGAAACGTAACCGTAGTATTGACTTCTTTCACCTATATCTGCTATTCTCACAAAGTTTGAAATCTCAATCTTGCCATTTTTCTCATATCCAATGGCTGCACCTAGTTCAACTTTCCGTGAGTCAAATTCTAATAATGTATATTCTGTCATAATTATCTAAGTCTGTTTTGTAAACGTGGTTGGAAATCGGTGCGTAGCGTGCTGATAGACTCGTTGGCATCCAAGCTGCCCATCAATGCAATTCTGAAATACTTGTATGGAGACCCAACAAGGTTTCTGAGGAACATATTTGTAGATGAACCAATGAAGAACCAGTGCATCAGGTCGTTGCTTCCGAATAGCACCATGCCGCATTTGTTTGCCCCGAAGTCTCCGAAATATCCGCTTGTGATGCAATTAAACATTGTTTTGTGAATCTCCTGCCCAAGAGTCAACGGACGGCTACAGAGGAAATAGGAAACCTTATCGGTAGGTTCCTTTACGTAAGCATTGATTATCTTTCCTTCCTTGTCGGTAGCGTAGGCATCTGGATAGATGTTGACTCGCTTGTTGAACACATTGTGCATGGTTCCCCACATCTTACTCTTTAACGAGTAAACGTAAGCGTAGAAGTAGTTCGGATTGAAGAGGATGATTCGGGCATCGTAATAATCGTAAATCATATCAGCTTCAATGAGGTATCTACGGAACTTGACATACTTCACATCATCCTCAGGAATGCCACCCAGCGCAAGTAGCTTGTTGGGATAGGTTTTATCCTTGACGGAGTGAGAATATATCGTGAGGAAATTGAAAGGATAATCATCGAGCACTTCCGTGATACATACAGATTCCCTGCCCTGCTGCATCATGATACCTCGCTCTGTAGGGAACAGAACTGCATCATCAATCTGCAAGATACCTTTCGGATTGGAACATATATCACGCTGCGCTGGCTGACGAGTCTGATAAGTACCTTCATCACTCAGCATCAGTACCCACACACCTTCATCGGTGAAGGCATAGAGAGGAGCATCACCAAACTGACCTTCGCTGATTGGTCGGGTGTTGGCGGCTAGTGCGCTGATAACAGAAGAACCTACCTGAACAGAGTTCTTGGCAGGGAACACAAGAGGGTTCTCTGCTTCGCTTACCTTTAGAAGGTTAGGGCTATTTTCTACAGATGGATTCTTGTTATATTGTTTATATTCTTCAACAACCTTATTCCACTCTTCTTCTGTTGATGCAGCCCACGGAAGTTCAAAGGTGATTCCGTTTTTCGTATCTTCACCTATATAGAACGAGAATGCAGTAGAATCAGAAGATAGCGGATTTACTATTGCCTTTTCGTATATTCCACCTTCTATAAGTTGGTGGCGGTAATAACTTACACGTAGCACATCGTTGATAGGAACACAATAGATGGTTTCATCTATATAGGATAGCATACCTTTCCAGAGGATGGAATTATTACGGGTCTCCACTTTGATGATACCTTCTTTGTCGAATACTCCGTTACCTGACGTATACGTGTTTTTGAGTTTAATATCTCCTGTATTGATGTTTCCTATATGCAGTCTGTTGTTGTAGGTGATGGCGGTTGTTCCGCCAAAATCAGAACGGAACAGATTGGCTAGCTGGATGCTCTCTTCTGCTTCTGTAACTCTTTTAAGGGTATGTTTCTTGCCGAGTTCTGTCTTACTGATGAAGATGGAGTGATAGAAGACAAGATTGTCAATCTCCTGCTTAGCTGTAGATACGCTCATCTTTGGAATATAGAACTTGCCTTGTCTGTGCTTGTCTCCGTCTGTAAAGGTAAACGTATCTACTGGTTTAGATAAATCGACAAAAGGATTTCCTTTAGTAAGGAATATGTCTACACCTTGAATGAGGTCGTAAATCTGTTCTAATGACTCGAATGTTATCTGTATATCATAAGCAGTCAGACTGCCAGCATTGCTAACATATATCTTTTTGTTGTCAGCGTTGAAGTTAACTTCGTCTATCGTGTTGTATATTCCGTTAAGGCGGAATATGTTAGATATGTTGTAGTATGAACCATCGTATAGTCTTACTGCAACAACAGCAAAAGTGTTATATTTCTGATGCGTATCACCCAGTGCTGCCAGTGTGCGATTATTCTCAGCATCAATGGCAGAGAAAACTTTCGGAACTTTATCTGCTGGTATATTTGTAACCCTGCGGTTACCTTCATTGTCATTTCCAAAACTTGACCATGAGAAGTAGTCCCAAAATACGTCAGCTAAATCAGCAACAACACTACTGAACGATTCCGTTTTGTTGATGCTTACTGATATATCGTAATCGAAATTGTTTCTTGCGAACATCGTGTAGCTGGCATTTGCAGGAATCCAATAACCATAAATGGTCTTAGAAACACCGACAAAACAGAGGATATTGCCTACCGCAGTAACGGCATTGACGTGGAATCCGTTGAGGTTGATGGTGCTCTTGGTTCCGTCTCCACCTTTCTCCATCCAGTACCAAGTATCATCTGATTTACGGATGATGTAGTGTGAGTGAATCGTCTCATCGTGTGTCACCTTATGCACCAATTCTATGGTGTCTCCTGCATCCAGCGTGATGTTCGGCTCAGCTACTACTGGCTGGTGGATAGGGTGGAGTGCCCCATCCTCGTTGATGAGGTTGAGGCAGGTTGCCAACTCACCATCCTGACAATTATAGTCGGATGGTGAGTGTGTCAAGCCTTGAAATATTACATCTTGTCTTGTTGCCATGTGCTTAAATTTGAGTTTGGTCGCATGATTTCGTAATAAGGTTCTCCTTTTTGTGACTTGCGTGGGATGCAAGTAAGGCGAACCATTCTGTTGAGAGGAAGGTTGTACTCATCAAGGATGGCGGTGATGGAAGGGTAGTCACTTCTGAAACCTACCTTCTTATACTTCTGATTGAATTGAAGCTGAGCGAAGGCGGTGTTGGCTTTGCGAAGGTCTTCCCAGTCCTCACGCATGCAGAATCCGTATGTACCTCTGTCAGATAGTCTGAACACGAAGATGGAGTATTCTGTACGTTCTTTCTTAATGATGTGGTCATAGATGCCCTTGGAGAGCGTGACCGAGTTGGCTCTTCCATCAAGCACCACAAAATCGTTGCGGTGTCTGAAACCATTGACTTTATCTATTAAATACTTGAATTTCATGTTGCAAATATACTATGAATTTATGAAACGCTTACTTTATCTGTTAATGATTCACGTCTTTTCCTGTTGATGGCTTGCATCTGTCGGACGGTTCTCTTTGCATTCTCGCTACGAAGACAACCGCAAGAACGTGTGAATCCTGAGAGCAGGGCAGAACTGAGGATTTTCTTTCCTCTGCCACAATCGCACTTGCATATCCAGTAGACTCCGTTTCTTGCTCCCTTTTCGGCAGGGGCACGGCGGCAGACTACCAGTCTGCCAAACCTTTGCCCAGTGAGGTCTTTAATCTTAGCCATGTTACTTCTCTGCCAGTTTCTTTGCCTCTTCAACTGATACTGGCTTTCCGCTGAGAGGTATGCGGAAGTCGAACTTGGAGCGGAAACCATAATAGCCTACGAAATCGAAGCTCTGTTTCATACGCTCATCTGTGGTGATGTACTTCTCGTAAGCCTTCACCTCCTTCTCTGAGCGGTAGATGGTAGAGTTGACGAAATAGGAACTGGTTCCCTTGTTGGCGATAACTGCAATGAAGAACTGCTTGCCAAGGAATTTTTCCTTGATACGCTGGATAATTGAGATTTTCTTTGTATTCATATATTAAATTTGATTAATTATTAAGAAGAATGCAGATAGGTTGCACTCTTAAAACTATTCAATTCCACAAGATACGATGCAATCTTCTTTGTTGATTCCTCGGAAGTGCTCGCATCGCTGGCAAGCAAGGCTACCAACATATAGTATTTCGTTGGTGTACTTGCCGTATATGCCGAATGGGCAGGGAGTGGTGTACTCGAAGTGCCCACCGATAAATTCATTGACGTTAAATTTGTGATATTTCATTATTTAATTGTTTGTTTGTATTCTTTGTTTTTTCGTCTGCCATATCATCGCCAAGAACATCTTTGATTTTCTTTTCGATGTACTCATCAGATGTAAGTTTCTTTATAAAAGAATCAATGTCTGGTAATTCTGCATCGACTCCATCTTCCTTCACTTTTGAGGTAATGAAGCCATTCAGTGCTTTCCCCCATTCGCTATTGGCTACGTCTGCCAATGAATCCTTTTGGATTTCATAGGCTTTCTTCAACTCTCCGTTATCACGGAAATATCTGAGCACTTCCGTCAATGCAGCAACAAAGTTCTTGTCGAGCATCGGGTTACTCTTTGCCTCTTCTAGTCTTAACATCAGGAAGAGTAATGATGAATATAAATCTGTTTTATACATAATTATTTCTTTTTACGACAAGGACAACTCTCTGCGTGGATAACACAAACTCCGTGTTTCGTGTCTACTAATAGATAGTCATGCCCATTCTTAGTAAATACTGTTGTACTAAATTCCTTTGCAGGTTCATTGCTATTAGCCAATGAGCGAATTCCCTCAAATATCAATGCTCCTACAAGCAAACACAAGACGAACCAAACGGCTGACTTGATTAAATTTAAAACCTTTTCTTTCATAAGCTACTTCTTTTTCCAATATTTACCAATTAAATAACCGATAACTCCACCCATAAAAGCTATATATAGAATGGATAGAGTAAGTATAATATAAAATGTTGCCATAATTATTCTTCTTTAAGTTCTACTGGCTCATCCTCCGAAGCAAGTTCTCTTCCGATGAGTTTCTTAATGCTGCCTTTTGGAAGATGAAACATAGATTCACCAATCCAATAGTCTCCTACTCTAAATGGTTCTGTTCGTGAGATTAATTCCTCACCGATTTTATCAACTGCTACCCATGCCATAGCTATTTCTCCTCAATTTTTACGCCAAACGGAAGTCCGTCGGCAAAGGTATATGTATCGAATGGGTGTTTATATGTGTAAGGAGTATCTTCAATTCCTATAGCAATAAGTTTTCCGATAGCCTTGCATACAAAAAGGGCTTGCGACTCCTTGCTTTTCACCCACCCAAACGGCTGATGCTTTTGCATTTCAGCCCAACACTCTTCTGCGTCCTTAAAAGGGCGGTACTTTGCTTCCGCCTTACTATCTGGCTTGATACGATATTCAATATTGCTCCAATATACAATATCTTTCATTTCCGTCCAATCATTCAAATCTCGCCAGCTTTTGCTTAATGCGCTTGGTTTTGTTCTACACTCAATTACCTTTCCTTCGGCAAAAGCTTGCAGAATAGGATAAAATTCTTTAGCTTCTTCTCTTGTCATAACTTATTCCTCCAATAATTTAAACTCGGCAATAGAGTGATAAAAATCGCCATTGCCATATACGTCACAACTATATGATTTTCCATTAACGGAAACCTCAAAATAGTTACCATCATCGTGTATAATCTCTACCTCATTTGGTAGGATATTCTCCTTGAAGTACTCAGCAGATTGGATATTATCCATAGACTCCTCAGTCTCAAAGGTTACACACTTTTCGTTAATTATATCTTCTGTACCCATACTTACTCCTCCAATTTTGGTCTCCAGTATTTTGTCCCACAGTAATCTTCCCCACATAGCTCTCTACTGTACCGATACTCACAATTAGAACAACTTCGCTCGCTTGGATTCCACAGCATAAAAGAAATTGCATTACGAAAACCTTGGTCATATATCTCTTGTTCAAATGCGTCAAAATCTTCTATATAAGCTCCTTCTTCTTTTGCTTGTTGAATTATTTCATTTATTTTTTCATTAATTTCCATAACTATTCCTCCAACTTTTCAATAGGTTTCCAATGAGTGATAGAAGCCATTCTTCCTTTCCATAAGATAATGAAGCCATTACTATCTTTTGGGACAGTTGCGCATTCCACTCTTCTGTTTTTGAAAACATTATCAGGAGCCATCTTGCTTGTTACAAAGACTTCTTCTCCGTAAGGAGGCAACCCATCCTCAACAGATACCCAGTCTGACTTTCCTAACTCTATCAAAGCATCATGCAATAAGCTATTCGCTTTTCTCAAAGGAGCATTATGCTTATCGTTTCCAAACTCCAAGCTATCAACATTGTTGCTGATAACTTCTTGTATCAGCTCTTTAACTTTCTTCTTATCCATAGTTATAAATTAAAATATTCACGTATCTGCTCACCTGTCATGTGATATACCTCAGATATTCGGCAGTCTCTAATTGGGCTATCCCATGCACTGGTAGGTTCATCATTACAACTACCATCAGCAACACGCTCTACGGCTTCTTCTTGTCCAGTTGTAAAGTCAACGCTTAGAAGCCGCTTTTCTTCATTACTAAGTCCTTTTCCATCCAAAGCTATACCCAAAGCAATTTGCAACTCGTCATGAGCCTTGTCTGAATAACCAATAGCCTTATCTAGATGAAGTTTGATTGATTTCTCTTTCTTATCCATAGTTACTTACTTAAACTGTTTCTTATTCATCCTCCAACTCTTTAAGTGCATCCTCAATATTACCCATAGCCTTCCAAAGAAGGATATGCTGAGTAGCACCACCCTTATTGTACTCGTCAAGCTGATTGTATGCTTGACTTAATATTTCCTTAATTTTACTCATCGCTTATCCTCCTTTTAAAATTTCTATTAATGCTTTTAACTTCTCTGCATCTTTTAATCTCCTAAGTAAAGGAAATTCTTCAGAACAATCATGTGGACCACCTGGACCTAATCCTAATCTAACATTACAACTACCATCTTTAATATAGTTATTTCTGTTAGCATACCAAGAATTATCAGTATCATAAAAATCTACTTTAATATAAAGAACCCTATTAAATTTATGCTCTTTCTCATTATATGTATCTGTAGATAACCATAAATCCCAATATTCTGGAATATTAAGGGCTGGACGCATTTTAAATCCAAGCTCTTTCAATATCTTCTCCGTTATCATATTACTTATATTTATATTAATCTTCTACAATAAACCCATTTTCAGTGCAAGTGTCAATAGCTCTAATTGCTATCCAAATCGCTTGCTTCTGTTCATCGTCTATAAGACTGCTTCTAATCTCACACAACTTTCTTTTTGCTTCTGTTGCTTTCATATTCTCTTCTTTTTACCCTCTCCTGTAAAAGGGAGAGGGTGGTTAGTTATTTATTGCCATTCTTCTCCAGTTTATAAGCCTTATTAGTTGCCTCACTCAATGTTTGTGATGCAAGACACAACATTGCATAACTTCTACTTTTACCATAGGCATTAATTGCTTTTACTGTTTTATTGAGCAATTTGTCAATTTCATTTTCTTCCATATTACTTATATTTATATCCCATAAGGGATGGTTAATCTTTATAAGTATTTGCATCTAAATCAATAGCTACAAATCCCATTGTAGTACTAGGAATTCCGTTCCGAACCTCACTTATATTTTCGGAAAAAAGAACTACTGCGTGTTTGCGACCTTTAATGTCTGGTATTTCGTATCTTTCATACGAATGTCTATTACTCATAATCTATTTATTTATATCCTTTGCGGATGGTTATTTGCTTTAAAGCTCATCAAACTCTTTTTGCAATCTCTGTTTTGTTTCATTCAGAAGCTGCTTGAATTTAGTTTTAAACTCTTCATCACCTTCTGATAATCCATAAATACTGAGAGCGATGTTTTTCGAATGAGAAGACATATTCAAAAGCTCATATACTTTAGGAATCAAGCTTTTTGCTAAAACGTTAGCTCTTTCTAATTTGTCTATATTTATATTACTATCTATTTATGCCCGAAGGCGGTTAATACTTTGTGATTTCAAATTGGTCGTAAAGCGGTGATTTCTTAACATGAGGTATAGAACCCAATCCGTTGTTACCTGTTACTATCACTATCTCCATATCACCTTCATTATCACAAAGGTCTTGAAGCTGTTGAATAAATTCACTTATAAGCATACTATTATATTTTATTGCCCGAAGGCTGTTAATAATTGCGTCTTATCTCAACTTTCCACTCCTTAGAAGAGAACTTCTTTTTGAGGTTTTTAATTAAACTCTCTATCTCTTCAAGAGATTCAAAGGCATTAACTAAATCCCCTACTTGATACCAATAGTCCCATCTGTCTGGTTGCTCATCTTTCTCCTTTTGAGTGAGTGGTCTAACAAACTCACCTTTGATGGTTTGATATTCATTTGGAATTTCAATTCCTCCCAAATATCCACTTACCGAGCTGTTATCACATACATTGCCTACATAAATATACAATGTTGCGTAATAATGTATTGCGCCACCACAAAGACCGCAAAAAGAACTAATTTCGATATTCATGCGTCTTTTTTTGTCTTTAGTATAGCTACCCATAGTTGTATATGTTTTACCAGAGAGATTAAACTGAAATCCTTCTCCGATATTCTGAGGTATAGCCCCAGTTATCTTAGATATATCAAATCCCTTTTCTATTCGTAAATAGCTGCTTGTATTCATACGCTTTGCTTCTTATGCCCGAAGGCGGTTAAACATCAAATCTTTCTGTCTTGATGAGTTATTATCTCACATTCATTTCCTCTACGATTCCAATAACCGCATTGGTAACATTTTCTTCCGTAGAAAGGGCAATGGTGGTTTATTTGTGTTGCTATGCTCATACCTTCATTTCCAAGTTCTTTCTAGCCCAAGATTCTGCCTTTGGCTTAGTCTTGAACTTTTTATCTATTTCATGCCAAACTCCATAAGGAGCGGTCTTATACTCAATGAGAAAAAGACCTTTCTCAATCTTTACGATTCTGTACTCATATACTTTCATACGCTTAATTTCTCATAATGTGACACTTAACAACCTTGTTAACTAGATGAGGTTGCGAATTATTGAAATTCTCTATAAACTGACGTTCCATCTGCTCATGGAAGATGGGCTTGGTGGGCTTTGGAATGGTGATGGTAGCTTGGATTTTGCTACCATCACTCAACGTCATTAAGCATATTCTTGAAATTTATTCTATTCCAAACATATTGCTGTCCTCCTAATATAAGCATCCGTGAAGGTACGGACGAGATTCGTTATACTGCATTTTCAACTTGATGTGCTCAACTAGGTCTATGCCTTCTATGTGGGCTAGGGCGAAGACCTGAACAAGAATATCCTGCAAGCGCAAGGTGTTCATCCATGCTGGTGAGCAGGAGAAAGGGAAGTAGGTCATGCGAGTGATGATGAGGTACATGGCATCAGGAAGGGAGTAGGTTCCATGCTCGAACTCAACCTTGTGATACTCCTCTGTCTTTTTGAGTTCAATATCATTCATCAGACAGATTATGTTCTGAGAGTTGTACCATCCTAAAAGAGACATGATGCGGATGGCTACGTCTGCAAACTCGGACTCTACGGTTCCTTCAAGGGATTCCTCGTAGGCTTGCTCCTCAGATACTCCCAGCCACTTGTTGTAGTCTTCAATGCTTCCGTGGCGGCTGTGGCGTTGGGCTTGGATGGTCTCGCTCATTTCTGTGATGATGAGCATTAATGCCTGATTGATGTCTAAATCGGGCTTATAAAAGCCTTTGACTTTGGCATTATCGTATGCCTTGGTCATAAACTGCTTTAGCAGTTGCTGTGTTAATGGGGTTGTTTCCATGTTGTTTTTGAATTTATTGTTTTCTGATAGTGTTTCAATCCACATAGCTAAGCTATGACTTGATAGTGAATGCCATGTCGTTGAGGGTTCTGCACCAGTTTATCTTGCCTTCTGCGCATAACTCGTTGATGGCTTGATAAGGCTGGTGGAATCCTCGGTTAATGATTTCGGCTGTCAGGACGTGATGGGGAACGATGTGTGCAGCTTCACGCTCTGCCTGAATCTCAGTGATGATGGCTAGGATTTTTTCTTTCTCTGTCTTCATAAGGTGAATGTAAGAATGAAACTTGGGTTACTAAAGACTGATACATAAGAATATCCTTATTTCCGTTTATGTCCATGCAGCACCATTTTCCATCTATCATGGTTCCGATGATAGGCTTCTCTTTGTACCACATGATAAGGGTCTTGCCTTCAAAGAGAAGGCGGTGGGCTTTGCTTACTCGTTTGCCTACCTTGATATAGCCAAATATATTCATGTTAGAAGAGGGATAGCTGACCAGTCTTGTCGTGGTAGTGATTCCCTGATGGGAAAATCAGTTCCTCGAACATGGCGGTCAGGCAGTTGGTTACTATTGAGTTTCCTGCTAGGGCATAGAGTTTGCTTTTGCAGATGATGAGTTGACCAGTCTTCTCCTTGCTCAGGAGTTTGTCTATGTCAGCTTCGTGTACTCCCATCAGTCGGAAACAATCTCTAGGAGTGTACTTCCTGATTTGGATAGAGTATTTCTTTTCGTTTGGAGCGGTGTGAATGATTTCTTTATTCATGATGGTTACGAATGTCATTGATGATGAATCTATTGTGGTAAGCATGGTAGGGGAGATTCCCTGCATAACAGACTTGTTGTAGATGTCAAGCACCTGACCACCTACATCAGGTTTTACCTTCCCTGAAAGGAGCAGGGATTTCATTCTCTTACCTCCTGTTATCATATCTCCTTTACGATTAAGAATAGTGGAATGCAGTTACCTCCGTGACCCATGGCTGAATTGAGAGTAGGGGAGATTCCCTTGGTGGAATAGACTCTGGTCTGCTGCTCTATTCTGCCTTTGGTTTGGAGGTTTGCTAGCTTTATAATTTTGTCGCACATTATAATTTCTTGATGATTAATACTCCACCCTTATGATAATGACCAGTGTCTAGCATATTCATCACGCTGGTCATTGAGAAACTGGAGGTGACTGCAACAGAGCAGCCATCATCCGTTTTCGGTATTGAAATCTTCGGGGTAGAGTTTTTCGATTGATTCATTGATGTCTGCTTTACAGAGATACTTTTCTAAGAGTGGCTGAGACATGAAATATTCGGGAGATACATCGTCTTCCAAGATGTCCTCAACCGTAGTCTCCAGTTTGGTTGGTGAAGGGAAGTGATACTCTGGGTTCGGCTCGTCCTCCGTTCTGAGTATGGAGATAACGAAGATGCGCTCACGATTCTGAGACACACCATAATCTTTTGCGTCCAACACTTTATAGAAAGATGTATAGCCGAAACTTTCCAAGTCTTTTAGATATTTCAAGAAGTATGGTCTCATCGTCTTATTGATAAGACCAGTTACATTTTCCAACATAACATATTTCGGGTGTTTGCTTTCTAGCATTCTCCTTTCTTGAAATATAAGTGAAGAGCGTGTTCCACTTCCTTCTTCTGCTCCTTTTCTAAGACCTGCCATAGAGAAGTCTTGACAAGGTGAAGACCAAGAAATAAAATCGAAATCAGGAACCTCATTCCAATCAATGCGAGTTATATCACCATAGTTAGGAATGTCTCTGCCATGTAGCAAACTATATGCTTGTATAGCAGATGGCTCTATTTCAGAATAACCAACAACCTTAAATTCGAACTCAGGGTGTTGCTCTTTGAGATACTTAAAAGCTAAAGATTGGCTACCATAACCAGCAAAAGCTTCAAATACTCTTAACGGATTGCTTTTATTGTACTTTGTCATTGTATGAAAAAATATAATTGCCGCATGTCTTAGTTCTTCCTTTGCAGCAGCTAACAACTGATGTGAAATGTCTGTTGGCAAAAACTCCAGCTTCTTTGACCGAATTAAACTTATGTAAAAAAATACCTTTTAAATCAAAAGCATAAATAGTAGTTCGTTTTCTATTTAAACTCATTTTGGCTTTTGTGGATTCTGGTAATTTTCTTCCTTTGAGCATATTCCTTATTTTCATTTTAGTGGCATTACTAACTGAATGTCCTTTTTTAGAAGATGATATATGCTTTCTAGTTAAAGTATTATTGCAGTTTTCTGAAACAGTTACCCAACGAAGGTTATCCACATTATTATTAAGTGGGTTCGTATCTATATGGTCTATATGTTTGCTTGTATCATCTGTTGGGATGAAGACTAAAGCCACTAGTCTATGAACAGAAAAGTAGTATAACTTATTCTGTTTTGATAGATGCACTTTATTATAAGTTCTTGTTAGACTTGGCTGAACAATATGTTCTTTTCTGTTGTAAGCCTTACCATTTTTATCAAAAGTTTTTCTTGCTAGTGCTTTTATTCTACCTAGGTTACTAACCTGATAATACCCTTCAAACGAAGGAATATCCTTCCATATCTCTTTCATTTTGGTAAACAGATTTGTGGTTTATGGATTCCATTGGATGCCCAAGCGTTCCAAGGTTCCGTTATCACGATATATCTCCAACTGCTTTCGGCATAGGCTATGAGGATTCTTTTGCAGAAGCTCTATCATACCTATGATGCGTGTTTTGAAAACGTTGTCCTTATCCGCATTTGTCACGTTCTGTTCAGCCCTCGTCTTTGCGATGAGTTGGCTGATTTCGGAAGGATTCTCGTTAACGGCTGCTGGCGGTGGTGTTGCTCCGATGAGTTCGTCTTCCCATCCTCGCTGGTTGAGGAAGGTTTGGAAGTTCTTGCGATATTTTTTATCCTCGGTTGCAATCACATATAATGGAATATACTCTATAGCTGCCTTGCGGTCTTTCTGGCTCATGGAGTTCCACTTCTTTTCCAGTTTAGCCTTGCAGCCAACTTTCTTTTCGTATAGGTTCCATGCTCGTTCAAAGGTATATTCGTCTTTGACTTCCTTGGGTGGAGCGGTTACCTTATAGCCTTTGGATTCAAGGAATGAAATAATACTTTTGATTACTTCATCTACTCCAATTTCTCTTTTAAATAATTCTTTCGTCCAATTTACAACTTCTTCGTATGAAAAATTATTGTAGTCATTCATAGTTCACCATTTAAATAATTGTCGATTGCTTGGATAAATTCATCTATAGAGCGGACGATGATGTACTTGCCACCATGTCGTTCTACTTCAAACTGAAATACCTTCTGTTCGGGTTCCTGTCTGCCTTTGGGAGTTTTATTTTCGATGCAGAGGAAACCGTACTGGGAGGTGCGCTTCAGGAGTAGCATATCAGATACTCCTGCCTTCATGCCTTCTTCTTTCAGCCATGCGGCTTGTCGGGAAGTTCGTTTGCCGCCATTAGGAACGGCAAAGAAGACTCCTTCAAGGTCAGGATATACCCCACGGATATACCTGACCTCTGCGGCTTGCAAGTTATGCTCGTCATAGGATGAACGCTTGCGTATCTTCTTGCCTTCCTGCTGTAGCTTTGCCTTGATTTCAGCGTAGCTTGCCATTACCAGTCTGTTGAGAAAAGGTCGTTGAGAGATTCTTCACCCATCAGGCGGATGGCTTCATAGGCAAGGTCTTCACTCTTGAAGTAAACACTTGCTTTGTTAAGATATCTTGTGTGTATTGCGATAAAAGTATCGCAATTTTTGTTGATATCCCAGTTTTGATTGCTTCCATCGAAAACTGGCTTCCAGTCACCATTGAGATACTTGGCGATGTTCTGCAACTTGTTGAAGGCAGCCATGCGTTTAGCCTGTGCCTCAGACGTGCAGTTGTCTGAATCATAATAATTCTCATCGTGTGCTGTTCCTGAATCTATATATTTGCCAAGAATAAAGAAAATCTTTTTATTCAAGAAGAGTTTCTTGGTAATATCATCGTATGTGATAGCCACGTTTCCCACTTCATCAGGAGTCTTATTCTTCTCCACGTCTCCTTCAATCTTCTTGCGAATCATCGGCTTGCCATCCTCGCTGATGAAGATTTGGAAACCATCAGGGATAGGAATCTCGGTGGCGGAACCATCACCATTGATAATACAAGAAGACTCTAATAGGTTGTCAGACTGACGGATGCCAGTGTGTGGCTTGTCTTCTGTCTTCTCCTCTGCCTTCTTCATCAAGGTTTCGGCAATCATTCCAGCACCCTTACCAAGGAGTGCTCCCAGAAGTATCTGGGCGAATGAATTTAACTCTGAATTGTTGTTGCGCTGACGGCTATTACGTCTGTTGTTGCGCTTGTCGTTTCTACGTGTCATACTAGCTGTAATTTTGTAATATGTTATTAAACTCGTCTTCTGTAATACCATTAGCCATGAGAATGGTTAGGATGGTATCAAGACATCTACTATATACTTCATTGAAGGCTGGCTCATCCATCTTGGCGAAGGAGATAGACTTGGCTCTCTCCAAGAACTTCTGTCCGTTGAGGTCATAGAGCGGTTCGCTGAATCCTGAGGTTATCAGAAGCTGTTCACGGAATGTGTCTACTGAGCGAAGGTTTGTGCGCTGCTGCTCTGTAAGACAATCCCATGCTGCTCTGATAAGGGCAAAGAACTTGCGATGGAACTTTACGTTTCTCGGTCGGACGATATTCGCCTTGACGATGGAACCAACCTTTATCTTTTTCATTTCCTCGTAATCATCATCCGTGTAGGGGCGAAGACCAGTGGAGGTTCGTACCAGATGGATTTCCATACCTTATATTATTGGTTTGGGGCAGGGAAGGGAAGTCCCTGCTGCTGACCACCTGCATATTGAGCGTTCTGCTGAATAGGTTGACCATTTGCATTAACCTGAGGGGGGGAAGCCTGCATCTGCTGCGGTGGATAGTTGGCTGCTTGCTGCTGAGGAACCTGACCTATCTGTCTCTGCATCATCTGTCCCTGCTGCTGGGCATTTGGTCGTTCTACCTTCCAACAATCCAACTGATTGAACCATCGTCCGTCTCTTGACTGATGCGCCTTCAATCCGATGTTTGCGGTGATGATTTCACCTAACTGAATGCCGAACTGCTGAATCTTGTCTGAACCGTAAACTTGGATAACGGCTCTTGAAGGGTACTGCTGATTCAGTTCCTCAATAACGTACTCTTGGGAACTCCATTGGGTTCCGTTTTGGGAAGTTCCCATTTGAACTTGCCCTGCTGCAATAATCTTGCCTGTAAACTTTACGTTCATATCTATACTTAATTAAGTTTGATTCTTATTGACGGCTTTGTTTCCGTTTCCTTTAGATAGTGCTCATAATGGTCAGGCTCCGTGTCCTTGAACAGCTTCGTGTCGAAGGTCTTCTTGGTGGTGGCTGCCACATAAGAATAGGAACCAATATTGGTCTTGATGGATTTCTGCTTGTTGGCTTCCATCATCTTCATCATCTGCTCCTTCAAATCATCCTGCTTGATTTTCAGGGCATCCATACGAGCGGTTATAAGTCTATACTCCTGCTCTAGGGCAGAGAATTGCTCAGGAACTTCCACCTTATATTGGTACTCTGCATCATCGGTGAGATAAGCGTTGATTAACTCGTCTATCTGCTCATCTGATACCCTTGGGAGTGGCTGGAACTTGCTCTGTCCGTTCTTGAACCACATGCAGACAATCTCCTTCACCTTTAGGTCGGGGTTCTGCTCCTCGAACCATTTGGCGTAGATGGATAGCTGGAGAGATACGTTGTCGTAGTGGAGGGTGGCGGTTGTCTTGTAATCTACCAGATAGATGTTTCCTTCGTTGTCGGCAAAGATTCCATCAATGGCAGATGCAAAGTTCTCGCCATCTGTAACTAGATACTCGGATGCCACATAATGCAAGTCGAATGCGACTAACATGCTGTGGAAGGCAAGAAGCTCTACCGTAGGGTTCGGGTATTGTTTGAGGTCGGCATCAAAGATGGAACAGAAGGTTTCAAACGTGTTGTGGATAAGACCTCCTCGCTCTGCTGCCTTCATCAATACCGATTCAGGAATGTTCTTGTAGGTGTCGGGGAAGGCTTTCTTGATGAGCGTTCCTGTGACTCCTTTAAGTTCCTTCTTGCCAATGAAGTACTGGTGTGTCTCTTCTATGAATGTGACTCTTGGTACATTCAGGCTGATTTTCTTTGTTGTTTCTGTCATTGTATTATTGGATTCCTAATTCTTTCTTTTTAGCTGATACTGCTTGCATGAACTGAGGGCTGGCGGTGAGCGGCTGATAATGCTGTACTACCCATATCAGATTGTCTTTGGTGACACATCTGCTCAGGTAAGCCAATCCTTCGTTCAGGTCGTTCGGGTGATACTGGGGTGTTGCTGGCTGCTGGGCGGCTTGTGAAGGCTGGGCAGCTTGCTGCTGAGTCTTGGCTTGCTGTGATGCCTGATGCTGCCCATCGTTGGTGGTATCAAAATCAGCATTATCATCAATGGCAAAGAGACCATTGAGGGCATACTTTCGGGCGTAGGAGGATGAAGCTCCAGTAATCTGACTACCATCCATACCTTTCTTGGTTTCCTCTTCTCTAGCCCAACCAGTGGTTGTTTCACACTCGCCCTTCTCGTTCTTGATGGTGGCGGTTGCCTTCACGTAGATGCGGTTGCCTATCAAGACTACATCATCGGTGATGGTGAGCGTACATTTCTGCTTTGCGAGTAAAGGCTTGACAGCTTCAAGGATGTCTTCTGCCTTGCGATACTTGTAGCCACCGAATTTATTGAACTGACTCTTCGGGGCTTTCAGTTCCGACTGAATTGCGATAAGTTCTTTCATATCTTATATGTATTTAAGTTGTTATTGATACTTCCATTCATAGTGGCTGCATCTGTAGCCACCATCTGGGTTCTTATTCGGATTGTCACAAATGGTCAAGAAGATACAATCGTGACAACTATTTGCTTTATATCTCATATTGTTGTATGGTTTGAAATGTTCAAATTAAAAACCCCACGGTTCTCACGAATGGTGGGGCGAGTGTTTTATGTCTAATCATTAACCTGAGCGGTCGCTACCGCATCGCAAATGTAATTTGTATGGTATATAATATGTCAATTTATGTGATTTCTATCCAAAAAGGAGGGGCAGTAAAATGAATATGATTAAAACTGCCACCTCCGTGGAGCGACATCTATACAATCTTGCCGGATGCTGAATCGCTCCTTGGTTCCCTTCTGCATTTATGGAGGCTTAGGACTCCCAGCACTAGTAATCGTACACATTTTGATATATCTAAATCTTATGAACAATAACCTATTTACCAATGTGAAGAAAGAAAGTCAACGTGCTGGCTGCATTAGAACCGATTTGTAGTTGTGCGCTTCTACCTTTCTGCTACCTTATCTTTAAGGGTCACGGCATCAGGTCTGCATCTTCACAAGTGAACTCCAAGCGTTCTAAATTCCACCCAGTGGGTGTATGTATTAACTTGCCACTTCCACGTCTAAGCATTATCTGTGGTTAATAATGCTCCTTTTGGGTACGTGTACCTCTCTAGGAAGGTTTATCCTATCCGATATAAAGCCTTGGAATCGGGCTATGTGGGGCGCAAGGTGGGACTCGAACCCACGACACATCGAAGGTGCATGAACCTTCATACTCTACCATCTGAGTTACTTGCGCTGGCTAATCAACAATTTAACTAACTTAAAAACATGAGTAAAAAAATGACTACTTTTATCACTTGTGGAGACTGGGAGTAGCAAACTCCAAAAAACCTCTGCTATACCGAACGGACTTTCGTTCTCTAAATAACATGGAAGACAACATAGCTTAATTAATTGATTATTAATAATTTAAATTCAACATTTCATATTGAGGTTCAATCTCCATATATCCGATGGCTCTACTCGCTCACTTCCTTGAAGTAGGAGCGGATTTCCTTAATGGCGAAAAGGAATGTGACAACTGCTGCCACGAACATTACGTCTGCTAACATAATCTTATCTGTTTAATGGGTTACACAATAGGCTGCTGCCTCTGATTCTATCTCTGCCATGCTCTTGCTGCGGTTCTGCATCATCCAGTCTTCCAACTCGCTCTTCTTGAAGTAGAGCAGGTTGATATTTGGCTTGTAGCAGGGGAGTATGTGCTTTCTGACGTTCTCCCTCACTCCTCGAACCGTCATGCCTAGTATGATTGCAGCTTCCTTAATGTTGAGCACGTTCTTTGCAGCTATCAGCGAATACTGCTCGATGCGGTCTAGCTGCTCCTTAATCTCTGGGTCTATCATATCAGTCGAATTTGATGGTTTGTTGACTGGCACTAGCTGTTTTGGATGGCTCTGTTCCACCAGTGCCCTTATCGCTGGGAGTGTTCTCCTGCTCTATTAAGGGGAGAATGCCCTTCGCTTTGAGTGATTCATAAAGGAAGATTCTTCCTTTCGTTGTCCACTCGGTGTTGTACTTTACGTCATGTTGACCATCCTTGCGAATGATGTCAACTGCTCGGCTGTGTACGTAACCTCCTTTGAGAAATTGTCCGTACAATATCCATTGACCTCGAACCTTATGCTGAATCCTCATAGATTCCTGTTCTTTGTTCATCCTGACTGCGCTCATTCCGTAGTCCTGAGCAATCTGCGTGATGGTCATGGTAGCGTTGCTCTGCAAGATTTTGTCGTAGTAGCTGACCTTTGGCAGCATTTCAGTAATCTTGTTACCCAGTTCCATGTTCTCCTTGCTGATAGTGAGGATGGTTTCTTGCTGCTGCTTGTTCTCCAAAGCTAGCTGCTGTTTCTCCTCCTCAGACTTGACCAGAGATTTGAGAGCTTCGAGATAGTTCTGAGGGACGGATGGCTTTTGATGTTGCTCCTCCAGTTCCTTCCATCGTTTAATCAACTTGGCTCTCGCTTCATCATTGAACTTGGTGGCGATGTAAAGACACTCTTCCTTGTTGAGGGAGTAGCAAGGTCTCGTCTCGCCTTTCTTGTCTTGATAATCAACCAATGCAAATTTGCTTTCGTTGATTTTTTCCCAAGCTGGCTCCATCTTCCTGATGGCTCTCATCACATCAAAGTGATTCTTGCCAGTAATCTCTGCAATCTGTAGTGATGTCATTCTGTCACCATCTACAATAGTTGTAATTTCATTCATAGGATTCCTCCTTCTTTATTATTAGTAGAACACGACCTTGTCGGTCTCAACTCCTCCGAACTCATTCAAAGCAGCCTGCCTGATGTCTTCGGATTGCTTGCTCTGACTTCTAAAACCTAGAGCATTGTAGATTGTTTCCCTTCGGCAACCATACCGCTCAGCAAGTTTTTTACCCATTTTGGGTGGAATCTTGATAATTTTTATCTTTTTTACTTGCATAACTTAATTTTTTATTGTACTTTTGCTTTTAAATATATAGCAACTTGTTATTAACGAGTGCAAAGATAGTCATTTCTTGCTAATTCGCCAAATGTTTAGCAAGAAATTATTAACCAGTTATGATTAATTAAGTATGGTTTAAAAATGTAAAATGTATGGAAGTAACTATTTATCAGCGCATTATGCTAATTTTAGATGATAAGCAAGTTTCGGTTAATGCTCTGTCAAAGTTAGTCGAAATGTCTCAAACTACCCTTAACACGCAGTTGAAGGGTGAACGTGCCTTGTCTGCAAATGTAGTAGCAAAGGTTCTTTCCGTCTTCCCTGACGTATCTGCCGAGTGGGTAATACGTGGTGTTGGTACTATGTATCATCAAGAAGGCGATGGGGAAGAGGTGTCTTATATGGTAGCAGAGGAGCCTAAGCATGAAGTTCTTGGTGACGAGTCTCATCAGGATGATTCTGTTTGGAAGGCTAAGTACGAAGAGTTAGAGAAACGCTACGACCAGCTATTGTCTATCTTGGGCGGTGGCGTGAGAAAAGCAAATGTAGGATAATTAAAATATGGCTAGCAAAATGAATGTATTAAGATGGATTGGTGTTATCCCTGCTTCTATAGTAGGAATGTATGTGTGTTATTTGTTTTCCATGTTGACTGGATATTTGAACTTTGGATGGGTAGTAACCATTAATGGAGAAACGATTAATATAGTAAGTGCTATAGTTTCGATATTGGCGAATGGATTTGCTGGATATGGATTTGTCTGTTGTGGTGCTTACGTTGCTCCAAGATATAAAGGTGTCACGGCATTACTATTGATGATTGTTCTTGTGATTGGTGTGATATTGGGAATTTACCAAGATTTCACTTTAGGGAGAACAACTATATTGGAGACTATTAAGTTGCTAGTAAATCCTATTGGTTCATATATTGCTTTTGAGTCAATTAAAGAAGATGTTATAGCAAACATAAAAACACCTGAAAGACCGATGCAGGACTTCGGTGAAAGCAGGGAAGACTACATGAAAAGAGTGAATGAATATCGTGATAAAATGAAAGAGATTAAATCTCGTAAATGGTATAATGTATGAATGTGTTTTTATTAATTCTTCTGTTAATAGTACTTTCTGTTGTCGGCATCTATGTATTGATGGGATTGCAGATTTTTATGAGGTGGTTATCTATGTTCTTTAAATATTTGGAGCGTGGATATTTGGATATTTATAAGCTATATAATAGTAATAAATCTTTGGAAGATAGAGATAGATGTAGAGATTTATATAGAGATTCATGTGGTGCAATAAACGAAGATTATAAAAAGGCTTTGGAAAATAAAAGTTGGATTCTCGCTAACTTGTTAGATTCTGCTAGCCTTTCTATGAGGTGTCATGATTTATATTATGCTAAAGCTTCACTAAAGTTTATTGAAGAAAATAAAAGTCTATTTCAGAAAGCGACTTTTAATAAAAAAGAAAAGAAGATGTTGCAAAATAAATGGTATAGAACTTTGCATTATTGCTGGATGCTTGAAGAATGGAAAGATATAGATTTTATTGGAGATTATATCTTTGATATGATTAGAGTCTCATATCGTGAAGTTCCTTTCGATAGATATTGTTAATATTTTAATTATAAATTATGGAACAGAAAGTTAATGAAACAAAGAATGTAGAAGGACAGAAGTTCTCTACAGAGTGGTACGAAAAGCAGAATCCAACCAATAAGGATGGTAATGAGTTGAACGGCTTTACGTCTATATTGTTGTGGCTATGCGCTGTCTGTCAGATTTTTCGTTCAGTTATGGGAATTGCAACAGGCTTTATGATGATGGGCTTGGATTCTAATGCTGGAGCATTGAAGATTTTAGGTAGCGTGTTGAGTGTTTTGATTGCTGTAGCTATCATTTTGATAGTTAACAAGAAAAAGTATGGAATCTACACCTTCTTCGCTATTGAAATCACCTATGTTATCCTAGGTGGTGTCATTGGCGGTGGAACAGCGTATGTTTTAGGACAATATGCTTTTGCTGCCTTATTCCAAACAATATTGTTGTCTGTCCTTCTTTGTTTGAAAAAGAACGGAAAGACTGGGTGGAAGGTTATTCTTGGGAAGTAGTATGTTTTTATTTTCCAAACTAGGAAAAATTATTTTCCCAACTAGAAAAGTAAAATGGCAGAAATAACTAACGAACAGAAGTTGTATGTGCTACTGAAATATAAGAAAGAGCGGACAAAGAAGGAAGAGAAGATTCTTTCTATATTAAATGAGAAAGCAAATCTAGGCTCTGCTGATTTAGAGGAAGCGGACAAAGAATGCTGTAATCAAAAGTGGCTAAGCACAGTTCACGTAGTGGAAGAATTGGGTTATACGACAAAGTACTCTCACAGAATAGAACTATCTGAGTCTGGTAAATCTCAGATAGAAAAGTTCTGGAGAGAATCTAAGTATAACCCTAATAATGCGTGGAAGTCTAGAGTTGTAAAATTGTCTTCTGTAATTACGGCAATAATCTCGTTAGTATATTTCCTAGCGTGGTTATGCCAATTAATACAAAACTCAGTAAAAAAATGATGATATTCAATAATATCTTTATGTATCTTATGTCTTCTTTCATAAGCCAATAATTTAAAAGTTTATGAGGCAAAATTACGCTTTTCTCCTGAGAATCAGAAACAAATTACATAGTTTAACTTTTAATCTTTGCAAAGTTTGCAGCAACGTTGCAAACTTTGCAGAGACTAAGAGTTGGTACGGAGCGGGTCTAGTCCTTGTCGAAGAACTTGTCAATGAGTCCCATTGCATCATTCTTCTTCTTATCTATAATCTTGGCATAAATCTCGGTGGTGGCAATTCTAGTATGCCCCATTAACTTGCTGGTAGTGTAGATGTCTGCACCCAGTGTAAGCATCATGGTTCCAAAGGTGTGCCTTGCAGTATGAAAGGTGATGTCTTTCTTGATGCCAGCGTTGGCTGCCCATACCTTGATATGAGTAAGAACCGTCTGTTCGCATCCCATACCATTGAAGATGAACTCGTTTCCGTCCTGCTCAGGCAACCATTCTATAGCCTTGCCTGACAGATTGTAGGAAACCATCTTGTTGGTCTTCTTCTGTATGATAGACAGATGCCATGACTTAGTTCCATCCTCGTTGGTCACTTCCCTGATGTCTGACCATTTCAGTCTCCTGATGTCCGAGATACGCAAACCGCAAAAGCAGGAGAACATGAATGCCTGCTTGATAACTGGAACCTTGCATTCTGTTTCTGCCAGTTTCTTCACCTCCTCAATATCCAAGAAAACCCTGCTTGTTTCAGGTTTCTTTGGCTTCTCACGCTTATCCACCTCGCTGAATGGATTCTTGTATATCATCCCACCTTTTACGGCTCTGCTGAGCATTTCATTGAGGTGGTTGCAATACATAATCTTGGTGTAGCTGGAAAGCGGCTCTCCATTACTCTTCTTGGTGTTGTTCAGGAACTCAATGAATCCCACACAATACTTCTTATCAATGCTGGATAGCTTGATGTTATCTCCCTTGTAGGCGATGAGTTGCTTTCGGGTGCATTCTATCTGTGCTGCGATGCGGCTTGGAGACTGCGATGTCTTCATCTTATAAGTCTTGAAGTTGTCTATCCAGTCCATAAGCTTCATCTTGCTCTTGACTGATATGATGCCCGAAATGCTGTTCTTGATGTCCAGTACTCTCTGAGCCTTGATAACATTGGCGGTAGCCATAGTTTCTGCATTCTTTCTTCTCGCCTCTGCCTTACCTCTACCCACCTCTGGTACGATGTAGAGTTTCAGGAACTCATAGGTTCTCTTGCCATCCTTGTAGATGTCTAGATAGACACTCTTGTTTCCGTTGGCAAGTTCCTTGAATCTGATAGTGACAGGTTCCTTTTCGATTGTTTTCTTCCTTCCCATAAGCCTTTGTTTTATAATTCTGCTGCAAAGATAAGCATTTTTTTTGTTACCCGCAAGTTTTTGGTAACAAAATAGTAACAAAACTAACACGTATCTGATGTATAGGTAATGTATATCTAGCTTTCGGAAAATTAATTTTCCGTAAAGGTAAAGCGTTGATAACTAAAAGTTTAGATATACATTTGATATACATTAGGTAACAGATAGCTTAAAGTGGGCTATCTACTATCTTTATTATTCCAATATGATTTATCTCGCTAGTTAAATATCTGATTTGTAGATAGTTATGAATTTCTTTGCTTTTGGTGAGTAACAAAATAGCAACAATGAAGTGTTAATCTTTGCAAAGTAACTAACTTGCCCACAACAAAGATACGAATTAAATCTTATTCACAATTAGTTTTTAAAAAGACTTTAACTTAGATTAACATTGTATCGTTTCGTATATCTAATGTATATCTATTTCCCTAAAAATCCAATTTCATTTACATTCAACACTTTTTAGCATTTGGCGGTTCCAAAAATTGTTTCTATCTTTGCATCGTCAATGTTGCAGATTGGCTGGATAAATAAGTCCTCCTTTAAAGGCGAAAGCCTACTAGATATGAGTCCCCTAGTTCTTGCTGCAACCAAGACTTCGGGACTCTTTTTTAATGTTATGCAGTATATAAATGTAACCATAGAACTTCTTAAAGCATACTCTTCAAACAAGAGCATGAAGGAACTTCTTGCGGTTGCTATTTGGATGAAGATGCAGCATAGCAATTCTGTAATGTGGAATGTTACGGAATACAAATTAAGAAAAGAGTTGCATATCGGGAAACCAAAAGCAGAAAGACTTATTCAAGATATGAAGGATGATGGCTTGTTTACCGTTGACGGAAGCAAGGTTATTGTTCATTCATTCCGTGACAACACGATAAAGTGGACTCGTAAGGGTCGTGAGTATCGTGGTGCGATGGTCTGTAAGTTTGAGGTGAAAGAATATACATTGAAGGAACTATTCAATCTTATCAATGAGAAACTTTTTGAATTTCAGATTTGTGCTGCCGAGCATAAGAACTGTTGTATGAAAGCACCTGAGGGTGAAAAGGTCGGTGTCAAAGGTAAGGCAATCACGATAAAGCAATTTCAGAAGGCTCTCAATACAAGTAGTAGTTCTGTTTCAAGAATCAAGAAGAGACTTCTTGCCAGTGGTAAAATTAATTCTACTCTTGCAGAGAAGTATTCCTTTGACATCAGGAATGAGGAAGAAACTAAGAGAACGTTGCTGAGGACGAGAAAAACCAAAGCTGACTTTGTTGTCGGTACTCTTGGATTTGTAGTTCTTGCCTGTTCTTATTCTATCGCTGATAGAGCGGTGTCGGATGGATTCAGACATCTTATCTATGGCAAGCAGAGTGAAAAGGTTATCCAGAGAGACATGAGTATTGGAGGAATCCCTGACGGATTTTTCTGTTAATTGCTTAGGTGTTTATTTTGGTAACCTACATTGAAAGAAAGAAAATATATTTAGTAAGTTATTAGTTATGATTAAACCAACTTATGAAAAGTTCAAGAGATATTGTATATCGAAGAACTATGGAACAGATGAGTACATCAAGAGTCTTTATAAATATCTTGATGAAAGAAAGTGGAAGAAGGCAAATGGTGAGGAACCAGTAAACTGGATGATTCTCACTGATGCTAACTTTGGTGTGTTCAACGCTAAAGGTAAATTCTCTAGAGCAATCAGAGAAAAATTGGCTGAAAAGTCGGAAGATTTCGACCCAGTTGAGACTTTTCCTGATAATGGCATGAACTATGTGGCTTATACGGATGGAAGTTGTGATAACCAGTCTAAGTATAAGGCTGGAGGTTCGGCTTACATCGTGTTGAAAGATGGGGAAATTGTCAAGATGAAGAATCATGGCAGACTACAGACTACCAACAACCGTATGGAGTTGCTTGCTATCATCAGTGCAGCTAAGTCTTGTCCAGATGGTGCTTATCTTGATATTTATACGGATAGCCAGTACAGCATACTTGTGTTGGGGAAGAGTACTCCACCAAAGAAGAATCCAGACCTTTATGAGTTGTACAAGAAATGCTCTTCTCATTTGGCTGGAGTTCACTTTCACTGGGTGAAAGGTCACAATGGTGACAAGTACAATGAAATGGTAGATAATTTAGCTTATGGAGCGTATTGCGACATCTGTGAGCAGTATAACATCGAGAAATCGAAAAGGAATTAAAATTTTGGCTTATGGAACTTGATATGTTGATTAGAGACGCCCTGAGTGATGCCCAGTGGTTAATTGCTAAGGGTGGCACGGATAGGGCAGAAGTCCTGAATCGTGTGATGGGTAAGATTGATGATGCCCTGAAGGAACTGGATGGGGTTGACCTCATAGACCTCAACAAGGTTTGGCATCAGGCGAAAGATGTTATGCCGCCTAGCATATATGGTGGCAATCATGGTGACTTGCTGTGTGTGCATCAGTTCAAGCCAACCTCTCATCCTATCCTTACTCACGAAGAGAACTGCCCTATATTTGAGCGGTATCTTAAAGCGAGTCCGAATGACTGGTGGTGTAGAACTGGTGATTTGTTGAAGAAGGAACATCGTGAACTTTATTGGAGATAGATATTATTAATTTAAATAGTTTAGATATGGATAATATTGAAGAAGACTTCAAGGTCAGATTAAAAAATGAATTTGATGAATTGTATGGTCGTATTGTAGGTTTAAAGCAATTTATGAAAGGCGGCTTTGGTAATTTAAAGAAAAAGGTTGGCTTTGGTCAAGCCTTTATGCTTTACATTCAGCGTTTTATGATGATTTGCTATTTAGCGACATTGGCTGTTAGATTGGATGATTTAGGTATTAAACATAGATTGTCATAATGGTATCAGAATCAGCTAGATATTATCAAACGCACCCAGCAGCTAGGGCACGGAAGACAGCATACGACACACGCTTCGAGTCTTCTCCTGCTCAGAAGGCTAAGCGTAGGGAATTGGCTCGGCATAACGCTGTTCACGATAAGAAGTATGGGGCAGCTTCTCGCAAGGGCATGGACGCTAGTCACACGAAATCGGGAATTAGGTATAAGCCATCATCGGTGAATCGTGGTTCCAAGACGGATATGGCTGGGGATAGAAGGGCTAGAGGCGGTCGCTGATAGTGAATAAAAATGAATAGGGAGTGCTCACGCATTCCCTATTTTATTATCCTAACAATCTTAAAACCTATAAACCAAAAAACCTATGAAAAAAATCGTCTTTTTTTATGATTTCATGAATAAGAATCTATCATTCCTCTTCTGACATCTGTCTTAACTTCTCGGTGAGGGCATTGTGAACCTCACGCTTATCGTCAAGAGTGACGGTCTGTAGCTTAGGGCAATTAAACTCCAGTATCTTGATAAAGGTTGATACCTTATCCTTAGGCTCGCACTTATACCAAGCAGCCATGAAGTCTTCCCAAGCCTCTCTAGAAAAGTCGGCACACAGCTCACGAAACTCCTTTGTGATAGGAGACTCGTACCCTTTCTGTTTTCCTCCAGTCTTCGGTCTTCCCTTCTCGAACTGACCTTTTGAATTTCTGTCTGCTGCCATTGTCTTAACTATTTTGGTGCAAAGATAGCAATTATTCTACAAACGGAAACTTTATCCGTTAACTTACCTACCCAAATAAACGGATAAAATACGATTCTCGGATGGTATTTGTATCTTTGCCACATTATTAATAATTAAAATACATATATATGTTAGGAGCATTAATTGGGGCAGGTCTTGGACTTGCAAGCAGTATCGCTGGTGGTGTAGCTAACCGCAAGGCGAGACGTAAGCAGGAACAGATGATTGCCCAGCAACAGAGAGAAAATCAGGCGTGGTATGACAGAACATACAATGCCGACCCGACCAAGCGTGCTGATACGGTTCGCTTGCTCACTCAGATGCAGGAGCAGATTAAGAACAGAAACAAGGCTGCTAAGGGTAGACAGGCGGTGATGGGCGGTACGGAAGACTCCACTACTGCGGTGAAGGAGGCGAACAACAAGGTTCTTGCCGATACTACCTCACAGATTGTAGCTGCAAATGATGCCCGAAAGGATAACATCGAGCAGCAGTATAGAGAGCGCAAGAATCAGTTGCAGAACCAACAGATGGGTTTGGAAGCAGAGAAGGCTGCTGATACCGCCAATGCGGTGGCTGGCGTGGCTGGTACTGCTGCCAATATCGCTGCAACTATTGATAGTGGTGCTGGTGGAGTAAAGAAGGCACCGAATATGAATGTGACTCAGCAGCAGCTAAATGGTATTGCCAAGAATCCGAATGATGTTCTTGGCTTGAAGGCGAAGACTACTGGGCTGCCATCGCAAGGCGAACTGAATAGCCTTGGAGTGAAATTGCAAGAACAGAAAGTTAAAGCATAGCCTATGAAAGCATCAGATATGTTACGACACAATAATGGCTTGAAGACTACACAGAGTGTGCTCAACAAGCAGCAGACTGGGGTGGATGCCGCCAACAAGGTGGCACAGACTCAGGCTCCAGTCTTCACCCAGCAGCAACTTGATGCGGCTGGCAAGAAGGTTGACCAGATGAACGCTGCTATTCATACTGATGATGCTATGAAGGCGGCTAGAGAGAAGACTATCGCTACTCAACAAGCTATCGCCAATGGTGTAGATGTGAATCAGGGTGCGCCAAGTGACGAGGAGGATAAACCATCTGTTCCTATCGTGAAGAAGGAGGAGCCGAAACCTCAGCCTAAGCAGCTATCTTATGCTGATATGTATAAGATGCTGAATCCTGAACTGAATGAGACTGCTGAGCAGAGGGCGAACAGAGAGAAGAAGGAGCGTACCAAAGCTCGTATCGCTGCTCTGGGTGATGGTCTCCGTGCGCTATCCAATATCTACTTTGCTACCAAGGGTGCCAAGGTGGTACACAATCCTGAGTCGGATATGACTAAGGCAGTGAATAAACGCAAGGCATATATGGATGCTCAGAGAGAGAAGAATCGGGCATCATGGCTGGCTGGGTATCAGAGGGCACTGGCTCTTGATGAGGAAGCGAGAAAGAATAACCTGACTCTCGCTGAGCAGATGAGGTATCATGATATGCAGAACGACATCAACAAGGTGAAGGCTGACCAAGGGCAGCAGAGAATTGACCAAGGTAACAGAAGGCTTGACCTTAGTGAGTTGAAATATACCAATGATGCAGAGTATAAAGATAATCAGTTGAAGATTAAGAAGATGCTTGCAGATGGACAGATTAGTCATTGGGCTGCTCAGGATGCACTCGCTAGACTTCGTGAAGGAAGAATTGCTAACAAGGCTCAGAAATCTTCGGGCGGTAACAAAACTACTGCTGGATATTGGTATGAGTATTACGACATGATGGACACTCCTGAGGGGCAGAAGAAGATTAATGAACTTAAAAGAAAGTTGAGAATCAAGAATGTTACTCAGACAAACGTGAGATACATCATGGATAGATTGAAGGGCAGAAGTAGTTCTTCTGGAGGTGGCACTTCATCTAGTGGCGGCAAGCATACAACACATAAGGCTGGCGGTTCTTCTTCGGCTGGTGGCAAGAAGAAGACTGGCGTAAAATGGTAACAGAATTGGTAACAAACAAATATATATATCATGGCAGAAAGACCATTATACACTTTATACAAGAATCTGAAAGCACAGAACTATGATGTGCCTGATGATTACAATAAGTTTGAGAGTGCTCTGACAAGAGACGGAAAAGGTGGTGCGGATAACAGACATGCTATCTATGAGAACTTGAAGGCTCAGAACTTTGATGTTCCTAATACCTATGAGCGTTTCTACTCTGCACTCTTTGAACCTCGTAGTAAGACTTCATCAAGGGCGAAGGGCGGTAGTGTTCCTATGACCGCTGCTGACCGTGCTCGTTTCTCGGCTGGGGCAGCAGCTATCTCGGCTAGTGCTCAGCAGACAATGAACAATGCTGGCAGATACAACAGACTGAAACAACGCAAGCAGAAACAACAGAAGGATTTCGGTCGTGTGAACTTGGGTACACATCAGACCCCCTTCGGTGGTGATGCTAACAATGTGGTGAAGGATGATTTCGCTTACAATCCTGAGACTGGGAAGGCTGGGGCATACGTTACCTCGGATAATGAGAATGCTTATACCCAGAATGATGCTGAGCAGAAACAGAATCTATTGGATAAGTATGGGGAAGAATGGAACAATGCAGTTGATATGGGTATTGTTCCTTCTGAGTTGGATAAGGCTGACCCTGATTTGTCCGACACAGATGTTGCTATGCGACAAATGGAGAGAAGACAAGAGTGGCTTAATGAGAATCAGGACAGACGTTCTAATGAATTGAATGAGTCTATGCACTTGCAGGGCTCTCCTTTTGTTGCGTCTGGTGGAGCAGTTGCACCTTCTTCGTTTAATACGGCTATTAGCAATGAGGCAAACCGCTTGTCTGATGTAGAGTATGGTGCTTATAATACCGCCAAGGCTTATAATCAGATGTTGCGTACTACTCTGCTTCAGGAGTTGAAGGAACAAAAGCAGAGAAATGAAAATGCTGGTTGGTGGAAAGATAAGAGGAATGACGTTTCCAATTATTTTGGTGCGATGTTTAATACCATGCTTGACCCGAAGTTATATTCTCAGGGTATTATGGATGCAGCTATATCAAACAATTTGCTCCAAGTAAAGAAGGGCATGGAAGAAGGAACAATCAAGAAAGGTTCCAATGCAGGAAATGCAGCACAAGCTATGCTTGGTGCTATTCAGCAGCAACAAGGAGAAGCTGCTAAACAGCAGCAGTATGGCACAAAGGCTTATCAGTATGGAGACATGAGTGGTCGCTCTTTGAAGTTTATGGCAGACTTTGCGTTAAGCGGATGGAGAAATGTTGTGACTACTGGTTTTACTAAGGCAGGAGAAAAGGTTGGAGAGAAAATGGCTCTCGGTGCTCTTGGTAAATGGTTTACTAAGAATACTGGTCGTGTGCTTGGTGATATAGCTGGCAGTGCCGCATTGGCTGCAACCAACCAACTTGGTTCTACATATAATAATGTGATAGAACGTTATGTTGGAATGAATAACGAGAATGGTGGTGTGACACAAGACAAGAATGGCGATTTGAAGTTCAATGAAGGTGTCAGTCTTGGTAAGGCTATCAAGGATGGCTTTGGCTCTGCTACAATAGAGAACTTCTCGGAAATGTTCGGTGAGTATCTACCTGGAGCATCTAAGTTGTTATCAAAGTTAGGTCTTTCTAAAGTATCTTCTTTCTTTGAAAAGATAGGCAATAATGCTTACTATAAATGGTTGAGTAACGCAACAAATAAATCTGGAATCCAAGGTGTGATGGCTGAGATTTCAGAAGAGGAGTTTGGTACTGCCCTTCATGCAGCATGGGGTGATGGAGACGGAAGTTGGAGTGACTTTAATGTCTTCACGAATCCTGATGCTAGAGAAAAGCAGATTGATACTTGCCTTGGAATGTTCTATTCTGTTGGTTTTATGCAGGCTCCTCGAACTGCTGTTGGTGCTATAAATGCTGTGCGGTATTTTAATATCAAACATCAGGTTGCCAAGGCAGACAAGTTCGGTCAGATGATGTTTAATGATAAGTGGGAGGACATCAAAAGCAAGATTGATGTAACAACAAATGCAGACTTGACTAAAACAGTCTTGGATGCTACTCGCTCAGACTCTATGACTGCTAAGCAGAAAGATGCAGTTATCAATTATGCTATGTTCCTTAGCAAACTTCGTGGATTCAATCAGGCAGCAGATGCTAAGACAAAAGATAAGGTTGAAGAAGGTGATACCGCTCCGACATTATCCAACGACCTTGATGATGCTTACACAGAAGGTCACAATGCTGATGATGCAGACAAGCACAATATCCAGTTGGAGCAGAACGACAAGGCGAATGAACTTGCAGCCATGTTGCATATTACCCCAGAGCAGCTACATGATATGGCAGATGAAGACTTGGAAGCTATGACTGGTCAGGATGATAAACTTGACCAAGCTATCTATGATTATCAAGTATCTACTGCCAAGTATCAGGGTGTGATGGATGGAGCACAAGATGAAGTTGGCATGGCAGCACAACAGGCAGCTATGGAAACGGATAACATGACTGACCTTAGTCGTGGAACCGTCCGTAAGGCAACCATCAAAGCAGCTGGCGGATTGGAAGACTACGAGGTGTACATTATTAGTGGTAATATCGCTACTCATGATGATGGCTCTATTGACGTTGGTAATAGTGATGATATGATTATCTACTACGACCCGACAACTGGCAGAAAGGAACACGCTGATGCCATGATGTTCGCTGACCTCATCGAAGAACTCCCTGCTGCTGATGTGAAGGCTCAGGCTATTATTGATGCAAAAGAAAATGCTATCAAGAAGGTTGCTGGTATCATTGATGGAACCGTTGAGGTTGGCTCCCAGTTCTCTGTTACTGATGCAGACGGAACAGAGCATACCTATGAGGTGCTGGCTGATAATGGTGATGGTACTGCCATGATAACTATTGATGGTAACGTGCCTACAGAACTTGTAAAGGGTGAGAATGTACAGATACCATATTCGTTTGCAGACTTGCAGCAGATGAAGGATGCTGAGGATTTGAAGAGACTGGAAGCTGTAAAGGATGAGCGTGAGCAGATGGAGAAAGAACGTGCAGAGCAGCAGACTCAGGAGACTCAACAGACGGAAGAGTCCCAACCATCATTTGACTTCACTCAGATTCTTAATGATAATGGAAACGTGGTGCTCGCTGATGTGCTCGGAAAGGATGGAAATACCAAATATCCAAACTCTCAGTTATTCCTTATCCGTGATTCAGGTGCCAAAGCTAAGGTGATGGAGTTGACAAGTGATGGTTCTCTTATTCCTCATGCTGTCAATAAGAAAGACGTGAGAACTGCTACTACTATTACACTCGATGAGTATAAGCAAGCTTTTGCTGGCTCCTCAATGATAGAGGATAATAGTGGTACAATAGAGGCTGATAGAGGTGGAATAGAGGTTGATGATAACACTCAGCCTTTATCGGAAGCTGATGCTGACAATGTAATCGCCCAGATGGAATCAAGTGCAGAGACCGCTCCTGATTTGGAACTTACACCAGACAACTGGGCAGCAGAGTTTGGTGAAGATGGAATCGTATCTACTCCTATCGGTGATGTGAAGATGGGAGAGAATCAGGTGGCTAAGTTGTTTGAGAAAGGTCGTTCCAAGGAGTTTGGTATGATTAAGCCAACGCTTACGAATCCTGATGTGATAATCGAAGTTCCTTCTCATTCTGCTGAAGGCAATGAGGAGCGTTCTTCATCTTATCTGTTTATCAAAACTTTCTTGGGTAAGAATGGCAAAAAGGTGTACTATTTCAAGTCTGTAACCATCAAGAAGGATGGTCTTGAAATCAGCATTAGTAGTCACTATGACAGAGCAAAGAGAGTAAAGGAGGCATTAATGAAAGGGAAGTTGCTATATCGTAAGAACGATGGCGCACAGACCGAGCAGAACCAGCCTTCTACTTCTGTGACAACTTCCCAAGAGGATGCTGCTGGCTCTTCTGAAAGCAAAGATACAAACATTTCTGCAAACGGCAATGAAAATAATGAAAGTTTAACATTTGAGGATGGTACTCCTATCCCAGTTGATGTGAATGGAGAGACTGACCTTAGCCAGACTGATGCTGCTCATGCTGCTGAGTGGTATGATAATAACCTCGGTGAGGATGCTGACGATTGGTTGGATGGAGAAATCAAGAAGGCTAAGAAGGTATTGGAGCAAGCACAGAATAAGAAGGTGACTGGCACTAAGCCTTCTGAGTTGGTTGCAAGCAAGAAGGAGAAGGAAGCTGCCATTGCGGATGCCCAAGCGCATTATGACTCTGCTATCTCTATCCGTGATGCGTTGAAGGAACGACAACTTGCCAAGGTGGAAGATACTGCTGAGGGCAGAAAGGAACTCATTGAGAAGGCAAGAAGAAAGTTCGCTCGCTTGAAGAGTGCTATGAAGGATGATGCTGAGGCGGTGGCTCAACTCTATAAGGAGACGGTTGGAAATCTGTTGCATCGTCTGTATGATGGTACTGGCATTGATGTGACTGATACTATTCCGCTTACCGCTGAGGAATATGTGGCTAGCAACCTCGGTGCTCACTCTCTTAACTATGAGGGAACAGAGACAAGTAAAGGTGTTAAGCAGGAGACTGGATTGAACAGAGAAGACTTTGCCAAGACCCAGTTGCTCGCTGCTGATGGCAAGGGAACTACCATTGACAATCTCGTTCATAGTCTGTGGGAGAATCGTCCATCGAACCTTGACGCTCTCGACACTCAGGATATTCGCAATGCCATGCTCAGCGTAATCACTAGCGGTTTCAAGGCATCGGAAGCAAGAAATTACATTGAGAATCTACGTATCGCTCAGGCAGAGAACTTCCTTGAAGAGCAGAAGAAGGCTGCTGACAACGCTGCATTCGCTGAGGAGAATAAGGCAGAACCAGAACAACAGACTGAAACGGCTCCTGAATCTGAGGAGAAGGCTGGGGAAGAGAACTTTGATGAGATTAATGATGAGGAGAATGAGAAGATAAATGAGCAGACAAATGAGAATATAAATGCTCCTGAGGTTCCAGAGGATGCAACTGCTGAGAATCCGCTTGGTGAACAGAGACCTGAGGAAGACCTTCCTTTCTCTGCTAGAGACAATGGTACACAGCAGACTACATCTGAGCGTGCTGCTGATGTAGAGAAGAACAAGGTGGATGATATGAAGGTCGTTGACAATATCGTGGGTGAGAAGACTCGCAAGGCTTTCGAGAGACTGGCTAAGATGATGGGTGCTAGCATACAATGGCAGTACTCTGACAAGTTGGGTAACGGCTGGATTCAGGAGACTACGGATGCCGATGGCAACGTTCATCGTACCATCTTCATCACTCTTGACTCTTCTATCACGGAAGGTGCTCAGTTTATCTTCGGTCACGAAATGACTCACCAAATCAAGAACCTGAACCCTGCTGCATACAATGAGTTGACTCAGCTTGTGCTTGATACCTATGGCTCTGATGCCTTCGACAAGGCGGTAGATGAGACCATGCAGAGATATTCTGATGCTGGATTCTCTGGACGTGCTAGAGATTACTACGCTGAGGAGGTTGTTGCTGATGCGGTAGGCGAAATGATTCGTGACCTCAACTTGGCTCACACTCTCGCTATGAAGATGTCTCATCCTTTGCTCGCTGCTATCCATGAGATATTGCAGAAGATTAAGTTGGCATTCTTTGGTACAGAGTATAGCGATGTGACCAAGAACATCATCCGTTCTATCGAACAAGCCTACGTGAAGACTGCCAAGGGTGAGGTAACAAACTCTGAGACTGGTGAAGATGTTTCCTTCTCTCTCCGTCAAAAGCCTGAGCCTAAGAAGAAGGGTATCGGCTACAAGGTATTCGTATTGAAGGATGGCAAACTCTATCCACCAATGGTAGCGAACCCTAATGGTGCTGCTACTCCAGTTGGTGTGTGGCTCGATGCTGATGCTGCTCCTATAGCAGGAGAAAGCAAGACTGGCAGACCTCAGGTTAAGCAGGGCGGCAAGGGAACACAAGGCGGTAGCGGTAAGTTAGCCTATAGACCAGGCTGGCATCTTGGTGTAGTGCCTTACGCTATCCAGTTCAACCGCAAGGATGCTGATGGCAACAAGACTCTCTTCCCTAAGAACTTCGTCTTCGCTGAGGTGGAGTATGCTGCTGACGTTGATTATCAGGAGGAAGCTCGCCAAGAGGGTATCAATCCATCGGGCAAGTATCAGCATTCATTGGCTGGCTTGAAACATCTGCCTACTGATGGATATTATATGTATCGTACCAACCCGAACCCTGAGACTGACCCTTGGGTGATTACTGGTGCGATGAAGGTGAACCGCATCTTGACCAGAGCAGAGCAAGCGGACTTAGTAAGCAAGGCTGGACGTGAACCTCAGCAGATTCAGGAGGGCGATATTGTTACTGATGATATTGTGAACAGCATCAATCAGGAGATAGCTGATGCTCCTAAGTTCTCCATCAAGACCTATCATGGCTCCCAAGCATCATTTGACAAGTTCGACCACTCCTTTATGGGTAGCGGTGAAGGTGCTCAGGCTTATGGCTGGGGAACTTATGTAAGCGAGGTGGAAGGTATCGCCAAGGCTTATGCTAAGCAGAATGCTGCCAAGCATGGAATGCCAAGAGAATATAAGATTGCTCAGACTCGCCTTAATCATGCCAAGTATGAATATGATAAGGTTCAACGTTCTTACGATAATAGTAAGGCTTATATTGATAGCCTGAAAGAAGATTTGCAGAACTACAAAGAGTCTTTAGCTAGAAGAAAAGAGAAGGTTGCATATTTCGCACAAAACGATATGCCTGAAACCGTTGATAAGTTGCTTAAACAGATAAAGAGAACAGAAGAAACTATTCGGGTCACAGAGAATGACATCAATCAGCGAACTGGTGAACTTGAAAGATGGAAGCCAAAACTGGAAGAGGCAAAGAAGAAGTATGAGGAAGAGCAGAAGAAGTTTGATGCTATTCCAAAACCTCAGATTGAGCGTAACCTTTACTCTGTAGATATTCCTGATGATACTGGTGAGAACTACATCGGATGGGATGATAAAATGACTCCTAGAATGCGTGATATTAGAAAAGAGATTCTTGAAGATAATGGCTATAAATTGGTTGATTCCGATGAAGTGCGTGACTATTTCGAGGATAGAGACGGAAAGGAATACGAATTGTTCAAGGAGAAGTATAAGACTGGCGGCACTTTCTATGAAGAGTTGGCTAAGTTGCTGCACTCACAGAAACTTGCATCACTCGCATTGAAGGAATATGGTTTTGTCGGCGTGAAGGTTATCGCCCAGCGTAATACTGGCGGCAACAAGGAAGGCAAGATGAACTATGTTATCTTTGATGAGAACAACGCTCTGATTACTAGTCATACTAAGTTCTCGTTGAAGAAAGATGGCTTGACTCCTGAGATAGCAAATACTCCAGTAAATATTGTGGATGCTGATGAGGAACATGGCTTTAAGAACTATGCTGAGGCAAGAGAATGGGCTAAGAAGAATATTGTTAGAACTTACAATGATGAAGAAACTGGCGGCAAGGGTGAGATTAATATCAGTAATACTGCTGTTGGTAAGTATTTATCGGAGAAGGCTATTGATAAAAGCATAAGCAAAGATGTACACATGAGTGTATTAAAGGTGCTTCCTTCTGTGCTTCGTGAAAGCGTTGATGCCTATCAGCATGGAGACCGTAAGAAGGTGAACAATGTCCGTAGTGAGAAATTCGGTATCAATCCAGATGTTATGATTCACAGATGCTTTGGTGCTGTAAACATAGGTGGTAAGGTTTATGGAGTAAAGATTACGCTGAAAGAAAACGTTAAAACTAGAGAAAACAAGAAGCTCTATAGCTATGAAGCAACAAAAATAGAGCTGCTGGACGGTAAAAATGAAGGCGTAACCATGACCCCTTCCCTCAATTCCAACAACTCTATTACGGTTGCAAAGATAGCAAAAGTATTTGAAACTACCAAGAAAAATGGCGAAAAAGTTGATGTTGAGGAGCCAAAAACTTTCGAGGAGTTCCTGAATCATCCTTCTTTGAAGTTCTCAATCAAGAATGAGGAGCAGAGAAAAGCGGCTGAGGATGCTTATGAATATGCTTCCAAACTTCGTCCAAACAAGTATGCTCAGTATGCTCTGGTGGATATGAGCAATCCTTCAAACTCTCCTGAGTATTACGAAAAGAAAGTGTTGGCTGACCGATGGAGACGATTCTATAACAAGGCAGTCCATAATGAATTGGATGATGTGTATAAGGATGCTTGGGGTAACTACAAACTCTTTGACCTTGACCGACCTTTTGCTGACCAAGTGAATGAGGTGAAGGGTGATGTTCCTAGCGAGTTCAATGCTCCTGATGTGGTGGCTAACAAGAATGCCGACAACGAAAGTGGTGCTGAGTATCACGAATACAAGCAGGGTGGACTATCGTCTGTTACTTATGAGGACAGATATAAGGCTTTCAAGCAACGTGAGGCTAACAGAGAGAAGGTTGCTGGATTGAAGAAGGAATTGAAGGAAACTGAGGATTCATACAACTTGAAGGGCAAAGAGCGTGCTGAATACCAAAAGCAACTGATGAAGGAGTATATGGATAAGCACAAAATGACTGAGGAATATGAGATTCCTGATGATGATTGGGAAGATTTGAGAAGTAAATCTTTCGAGAAGTATCAGGATGAGTTGGATAGTCTGTTTAATAAGTACAAAGACTTGGATAGACAGATTAAGGCGGTAGCAGAACCTCGTTTCTCTTTGAAGGATGAGAAAACTCTTGCAGGAGTGCATAACATTACTGAGGAGAAACTGAGAAAGGCTTTGAAGCTGGGTGGCTTTGCCAATCCTTCTTTGGCTGTGATTGATACCAACAAGAGTGGTCACGACAACTTTGGAGAGATTTCCTTCATCGCTCCTTCTGCCCTTTTGGATAAGCGTACTGGCAATACTGGCGGTACTTGGATAACTGATGCCTACACTCAGCGTTATCCTTCCGTAGAGCGAGAAATGAGCGAAAAGGGGTATCGAAAGTTTGAAGACTGGGTTGATAGCCTTGATTACCCAAGTGGAGCTAAGGCTGAGATTGAGAGACAGGCAAAGGATGCCCTAAGTGATAATAATGCTCCTGCTTGGGAGTTGATGTACTTGAAGGAAAAGGGTATTGATATTAAGGAGTATGATTCTAGAATTGATTATCGCTGGAAAGAGATTATAAGTGACCATCCTACTGCTGAGGATATTCTGAATAGTATGAAGACTGAACCTGAACTGAATGAAAAGGTTACAAGTCTGGCTAAGCATGCCATCATCCATCCTACTTGGGAAAAGGTTTCTTTGGAGGTAAGAAGAAAGATGTATAAGGAGACTGGCGTTAAGGCTAGCCCTATCAATCCACAAGTAAGAAAACAGACTAAGGAAATCTTTGAGCGTGACTATGCGCCAACCTTGCTTAACAAGGACGGCAGTCCAAGAAAAAAAGATGTGAAGAAGGTTGTTGAGGATATTGTGAAGGAGCACAATGACACCAAGAAGTATGACTTCTATCTGTCTAAGGTGAAGGCTAGTAATTACGTCAACAAGAATGGTCTTTATGATGATTACATCAGATGGCAGGAGAACAAACTGGATGAGTTCGGAACGAAGAACCGTATCTTCCGTGGCTATACTAGGGATGGTTCCCGAAAGTATGTGCCTGAAACTCTTGAAAATGTTTCAAAGGTTATGAGGGAAGAAGCAGATGGGCAGACCAATGGAAGCGAATATACCTCGTTTGGTAGCTTTATCGCAAAGTTGGCTAGTCGTGTTGATTCTACAGACGAAATGCGTGCCAACAAGGATAAGTTGTCTTCTAATAAGGATAAGGAAGAGTTCTACGAGAAATGGAGTGAGGTTTATTATGACCTTGCCAAGTTCTTGTATAATGATGTGTTCTATGGCGAGCAGAGACTTCACGATATTGTATTGCAGTCTGACCCTAAGAAGTATGCCAAGAAAGAATATGGCATTACCCTTACTCCTACCTTCATGAAGAAACTGGATGCCTTGAAGAATGCAGTACAGACAGAGTTGAAGAGTGCGTACTTTGAGACTAAGTACAACAGACCTCTCCGTCTAAACGAGTTTGCTGCTGCCGTGGTTCCTGATAACTTGGGCGAAGATGTACGCAAGGGCATAGAGAATGCTGGCTTACCAATGTATGACTACGACCCGAATAAGGAAGGTGACCGCAGTCGTGCCTTCAATGAAGCTATCAATAGTAGCGACAATATTCGTTTCTCTCTGAAATCAATGATGGCGAAACCTGAGGGGTGGAAACAAGCCAACAAGAAGGCTATACATATTGCAGAAGCTATAGAGCGTGACCCTAAGTTTTCTTTGAAGAACCTTGATGGCACTCTCATTAAGGCTGGAACCTACTTTAGCGGTGGCGGTCTTGTTGAGGAAGGCTTGAAGGGTATTATCGACCCTGTTGTGGCAGTGGAGTATGACGAGAAGATAAGCGGTGTTTATCGCAACAACTTCGGGCAGCACATCGTTACTGCTGATGTTCGTGATGTTGACCCAAGAGAGTTGGTGAAGCAGATTGATGGCGAGGTGGAGTACTTCCATGCCAGCCCAGTCTGCAAGAACTACTCTCAGGCGAAGAGTAATCACGCTGAGGTGGAACTTGACAAGGAGACTGCTGCAAGTACTGCCGAGTTCATCAATGCTATCAAGCCAAAGGTGGTGACCATTGAAAACGTGAAGGGATATAAGGATTCAGATGCCATGAAGACTATTACCGATGCTCTGGATGCCAACGGCTATACTTGGGATGCAGATGTGTATAATGCTGCTGACTATGGCGGCTACTCCAACCGAGAGAGATTGATTGTTCGTGCGGTTCGTGATGGTAAACTTCCTGCTAAGCCAAAGAAGATGGCACACAAGAGCGGATGGTATGAAGCTGTGGCTGATATTATCCCAACCCTGACCGAGAAGAAGAATGGTGTGGCTCCTTGGATGGACGTTCGCTTAAAGGCTGATGGCATTGACTGGAGAAACATTGACAAGCCATTATATGTGATGGGTAGTGCCTATGCTGACGGAAAGATTCCTCATGCCTTTGCTGATGAACTCCTGCCAACACTCAGAACAAAGAGTGGTGATGTGATTGTGATGCCTGATGGCAAGGTATATCGTGCCATGGGCAGAGTGCTCGCAAGAGTATCTGGAGTGAGCGATGATTACAAAATGCCTTTCTCCGAGAATCTGAGCCATACCATCATCGGAAACGGAATACCTACCCAGTTGACCGAGCATGTTATTGCTCCTCTGCTTACTGGTTCTGACCCTAAGTTTAGCATCCGTACCTATCATGGTACTGGTGCTAGCTTTGACAAGTTCGATTTCAGTCACATGGGTGAAGGCGAAGGTTCACAAGCATTTGGCTGGGGTGGTTATGTTACCAACTCTAAGGATATTGCTGAGGACTACACAAGACGTGCCAAGATAAGGAAAGATAATGGCGGTTTTGAATTTGTGACAGATATGTCTGCCAATAACAAAGATATGGTAAGACAATATATCTATAAACATAAAGATGTAAACAAGGGATTGGATGCTATGAGAAAAGACCTTTCTTCTGCTCTAGAAATGTTCCCTGATGATGATGATTTAAAGGAACTTAGCAATATTCTTGCAAAGAAGAATGAGGAAATAGCAGTTCCTGATAATATTGCTTATCTTTATGATATGGATATTCCTGATGATAATGGTAGCAACTATCTGTATTGGGATGCTCCTTTGACAGATAAACAGAAGAATACAATCATTAAAGAATTAAGGCGATTAAAAATAGATTTTGCCGACTTTAAAAAGCGTGGTTTTTCTTTTGATGGTTCATTTGGCGGTAATTCCTATGATTTTCTAATGTATGCTTTAAGAAGAACAAAGAAGTGGCAAGATGTAAATACTAGTCGTGCAGTTAGTAAGTTCCTGTCTTCTATTGGCTTCACTGGTATCAAGTATAAGGCTGGTTCTATCTTTGGCGGTGCAAAGGAAGACGATTACAACTACGTGATATTCGATGAGAACAATGCCAATATCGTGGGTAATACCCGATTCTCCTTGCGCTATGACAAGTTTGAGCATGACTTGAACCAGTGGAAGAAGGATAATAATCTGCCTAAGGATGCTCAGAGGCCAACCATCCCACAACGCAACGCTGGTGAGAGTGCCGTTGACTTCCTGAGGAGAGTGGACGAGTACCGCAAACAGATGGCTCTGTGGAAGACTGCTCCAACCTACGAGCAGCATCTTCTAAGTGATGATACTGCCCTTGGCGAGTTCAACAGAGAGTTGCAGCGTGGCTCCGTCCTCAAGCGTATCGCCTTCCAAGATAGTATGCTTGCTATCCGTAAGGCTCAGGAAGCTATCATGAATGAAGTGGGTGTTGACCGCCTGAACATGGCTGAGGATGCCTATACTGCCGAGAACCGCAGTCACGGCAAGGGAAAGAATGAGTTTGAGGAATACAACAATGAGTTCTTGCAGCCACTCAGAAAGGCTTATCATAAGATGAAGAAGATACTGGGTGACAGCTATGATAATGTACGTATCTACATGATGGCTAAGCATGGTTTGGAGCGTGATGCTCAGATGGCTTTCAAGAAGTCACTGGATGCTGACTTTGAGGACGTGGCTCAGAGAAGTGCGGCATACAGGGCTTACAAGGGCGATATGAACCGTATTACCAATGATAGCGATTTGGAGTTTGGAAGAGTGGATTTCAATACTTGGAGACAGAGAGATAACGCTCTTAGAACGAAATACTCTCCTTCCTATATGGACTATCGTTATGATGAGAATGGTATCGCCTACGATTACTCAGGCTTGTCGGCTCTCTTCGGTGGCTCTGACTTTGAGGAAGCTGCCCATAAACTGGTAAGGGATATTGAGAGTAGTCATGTAGCTGAGGTGCAAGACCTATGGAATGCTACGAATGCGGCTACAAAGAAGATTCTCCGTGATGGCTATAAGGCTGGCATGATGAGCAAAGACACTTATCTGTATGTGCGTGATATGTATAGCCATTATATTCCTCTCCGTGGCTGGGATGGCACTACTGCCGACCAAGTATGGGACTATGTAGGTGGTGGCGAGGGTGCGTTCAATCAGACCTTGAAGACGGCACACGGACGAACCTCTATCGCTGACGACCCTATCGCCTACATCGAGAATATGGCAGAGAGTGGAATCCTGCTGAACAACAAGAACTGGGTGAAGCAACACCTGATGCTCTTGGCTCAGAATCATCCAACTTCTTTGCTGACCCTTAGTAAGGCTTGGTATGTGAAGAGTACGGATGCCAACGGCAACGAAGAGTGGATTCCTGCAACACCTCAGATTACTTCTCAGATGAATAGCAATCAGGTGAAGGCTGCCATTGATGCTTTCGAGCAGAAGATGGAGAATATGGCTCAGACTGGTGATGCTACCCAGCAGAGAGACGGACTGAACATTGTCTATCCTCAGACTCACAGCGAGGAGAGAGAACATGAGGTAAGAGTGATGAAGGATGGCGAGGAGTATGTTATCTATGTGAATGGAGATCCGCAGTTGGCTCAGGCGATGAACAACACCAGAGCACACCGAGTAAGAGAGATTCAGAGCGGCAAATTGGATAGGGCTGCTGCTTGGTTGGGCAGAAAGATGGCTGCTGCCTATACCAGTCTTTCACCTCTCTTCATCCCTTCAAACTACTTCCGAGACCTGACCATGACGCTGGCATCTACCGCTATTCGTGAGGATGGCAGATACAACTATCTGCTCAGAAAGAATCTTGCTACCTCTTGGAATCTCGGTTTCATGCTGAGAGACTATCAGAGCGGCAAGTTGAGAGAGAAGATAAGCAACGGAAACGCTACACCAAAGGAACAGATGTTCTATGACTTCATGATGAATGGTGGCGAGACTGGCTTTGTATCTTCGCTTGATGTGGAAGACTTGAAGAAGAAATTCAAGAATGACTTGAAGGATTTGGATAGATGGAAGACGAACCCAGTGAAGGTAGGGCACACCATCATGGATGGCATTGAGTTCCTGAACAGAGCGATTGAGGATAGCAACCGATTTGCGGTTTACATGACATCCATTCAGTATGGACGTTCCATTGATGAGGCGGTGAATGATGCCAAGGACGTAACCTTGAACTTCAACCGCAAGGGTACTGGCGAATACGGCTGGCAGATGATTAGAAACCTCTATCTCTTCATCAACCCATCGGTACAGAGTTTGCAGACTCTTGGTGCGCTTGCCAAGCATCATCCTTTCAAGTTTACGGCTGTTACTGCATCATGGCTGACGAGTGGCGTGCTGGTTCCTATTGTTAACGCTGCCCTGATGAGTCTGTTGGGCGGTGATGATGATAAGGATAAGTACTGGCAGTTCACCAAGTGGGATAGACGAAACAACCTGATTATGTGGGTTCCGTTCACTCATGAGTATGTGAAGATTCCGCTTGCTCAGGAGTTCCGTGCCTTCTATGGAGTAGGTGATATGATTGCATCCAAGATTATGGGTGGCGAGTTGGCTGAGGAGAGTTGGAGCCAGTATGCAGAAGACTTGCTCGGTCAGGTGGTGGATATGCTTCCGCTCGACCCGACTGGATATGACGGAAATATTGCGGTCAGTCTGATGCCGAATGCCATCCGCCCAGTCTTTGAGTTGGCTTTCAATGTTGATTTTACAGGCAAGCCATTATTCAAGGAGACAGAGTATAACAAGTATGACCCTAACTTTACCAAGGCATACGTGGGCACTCCTGATTGGCTGGTACGTGCATCCAAGATGGTTAACTCAATCGGAAACGACTATCCTGATGTGCAGCAGAACAGCATTGATGCTTTCGGTGACCCAAGATACAACCTGAATAACCCTGCTGTGGTTGACCATGTATTGTCTTCTTATCTCGGTGGTGCTTACACCATGGGCAGTCAGGTGCTCGGTGTTCTTACCAAGTCACTCAACGACCCGAAGGAAATCAAGGTGGCTGATATTCCATTATTCAGCAAGTTCGTCAGCAATCCCGATGATAGACCAGTCACTAAGAAACAAGGTGATGAGTTCTGGGATATGAAAGAGAACCACGACCGTGCAGCCAATACTCTGAGCAAGTTGAAGAAACAAGCTAAGGTGGATGGCGATTATTCTATGCTGGAACGTTTCTATGACTCTGAGGAGTATAAGCAGTATAAGCAGGATGATGTGAAGGTGAAGAAGTATGAGGAAGACAAGAAGAAGGAACGTGCTGAGGAGAGTGGGGAGGAGTATAGACCTCACAAGTTGAATGCCGAGGATATATACAAGGCTCACGCTACTCCGAAGGATGATTTCGAGGACTTGAAGCTGAAACAACTCTACACTAAGTTGAACGGATTTAAATCTGCCTACGACCTCTTGGTTGATACGGCTCCTAGTCAGAGCGATGGCTACTACAACACCAACAAGGCTGCCATTGATGCCATTGACGAGATTTCCCTTGATAAGCAGGAGATTTCCGAGTTGAAGAAAGGTTTCTTGGATGATGGCAAGGATGCCTACAACGCTGAGGACATGAAACAGATTCGTGAACTTAGAAAGAAGATTCTTTCCGTGCTGGAAAAGGCTAACAAGGTGGTTGTGGCTAACCAGAAGGCGAAGGATGAGAAGTAATACATATATGACTATCCCCTGAAAGTGCTAGGCTTTCGGGGGATAATTGCTTTCAATCTGAAACTTTTTACCTCTATTTCTTGTGTAAATCTGTCAATCTGTAAGTATTTATAAAGTTTAACTATCAAAAATATCCTAAATTGTTATGTTCTCATTATTTCTTTTTATATTTGCAGCATCTAAGAACATCTGAATCTCAGGTGATTACATCAGCAAAAGAATATCCAATTATTATAAACTTAAAAAATGAAGGCTTATGAAAAAAGATGAAGACGAAGACCTACGAGTCAAGAAGTTAATTGGAGAGATAACTAAGTTACTCCCTGAACGAAGCAAGATTAAGACTGACTTACTCTATTTCAAGTATGCGCCTATATTGGTCATGCTTTTCAGATGGTATGGTGTATCTCAGTTCTATGACAACAAAATGGAGATAACACTATGGTACGAAGAGAATGAGGAACCTATCTGGTTCTTCTACTTCATCACTTATATCCTATACCCGATTTCCCTTTGGAAAGGTCAGGTGTTGCACAGATTGTGTGTAGAGTGGCGCATCCCGATACTCTATATCGCAGGAGTCAATGTGATACACATCATGTTCGGCTCTATCGTTATCATAAATCAGATGTACTATTGTGATATGTTCCTGATTACACTCATTTTAATTCTATATGCTTATGTCGCAATTAGTAAATTACAGCATCATCGAAGCTGGACTTCGTGCACTTGCAGATAAGGCGCATGAATCAGCAGTTGCCCAAGCGGAAGGCAAACCTATCCCTTGCGGTCTATCGGAGAATGATATGGAACTTGTGGCACTTCTTACTGCCATGATGAATGATACCCAAGCCAACAAGGGTTGGTGTGCCAACGAAATGGGCAAGTCTATCTCATCCTTTGAAAAGTATGTTCACGATGGAAAGATACCAGAAGGCATCCACGACCAGTTTGGGCATGAAAAGAAGTGGAATAAGTCGCTTATCCGATACTTTGCCAACAAGAAGGCTTTCTTCCGCAAGCTATCACGAAAGTACGGCATCCACCTTTAACAATCGCTACACATTATATATATAGGAGAGACCCAATCGTCCCTCCCGTATATTTACGACCTTTTCCGTAACCATAAATCTTTGCTCATCAAGTACTTATATAATCTTTTACGAGTTTATCTATCTCTATCCATATTATTCGTATCTTTGTGCCCGTAACGTTACAAAGTGAGAATCATAATTTAGTGTTTAACAAAAAAAGATTTCAGGATAATATGGAAGAATTATATAGGCTAGCTTTACAAATGATGGTTGATGCTTGCCATATATCAGAAGAGGAAATAATGAAACGCAACTTAGAAAAATGCGTGAATGCTCGATATATATTCTTTGGCTCTATCTGTAAGTATTATACTGATACCGAATTGAGTCAACTTTCTTCTCTAAGCAGAGCACTTATAAACAAGATAAGAAACTCTGTTGATAGGAAAGCGAGAAACTCTTATTTCTTTAGGCATGATTTTAACAATTTTAAAAAGAGAATTGCTTGCTTATTCCAATAAATACATGTACCTTTGCCTCGGAGATAGGTTGGAGTAGCTACCAACTGAAAAGCGGTTACCGAATCCGCTTCTCCGTTTTTCTATTCGGTTCATTTAAAATCGGTAAAGTCATGGAAGAAATTTGGAAAGACATCAAGGGGTATGAGGGTTGCTATCAAGTTAGTAATCTAGGAAGAGTTAAGTCGCTATCTCGTCCATTAAAAAGAGGTAAAGGTATAGCATTTTCGGCAGAAAAGATTCTTAGTTGTGCTATAGATAGAAGAACTGGCTATAGAAAATGCGTTCTTATGAAGAATAATGTTATCAAAAGAACTTATGTACATAGATTGGTAGCAGATGCTTTTGTTTCAAATGAAGGTAATAAACCTTGTATTGACCATATAGATGCAGACCGAACAAATAATGTTTTCTCTAATCTAAGATGGGTTACATACAAGGAAAACAACAATAATCCTATTTATAAAACTAGAAATTCTTTTTCTAGAACGGGGGAAAACAACCATTTGCGTAGAGGTATCTTTGGAGAAGAGAATCCTACATCAATACCAGTAGTACAACTCAATATGGATAATACTTTTATTAAACGTTTCTGGGGTGCAAAAGCAGTTCAAGATGAATTAGGATATGCTTCTTCATATATAACAAGGGTATGTAAGGGAAAGTCTCCTGCTGCTTATGGTTTTAAATGGATGTATGAGGAAGACTATTTGAAAGAAATTAAAAATTGATATGAACTTGCTACAAACTATTTTAACCGCTACGAACTTCTTCCGAAATTTGCACCAATCCTAATATTGGGAGAAATGTAAATTTTAATAATTATGTCAGAAACAAGTAGAACTTATGTGTTCGGTAACGAAGGTAGCGGACAGGGCGGCATGATGAGTTTGATTGCTCCTCTCCTCCAACAGCGAGGACTTGACCCTAACCTTCTTGTTGCCATGAATCGTGGTGGCGGCTTTGGCAGCAACGAAGGTTCATGGTTTATTTGGCTCTTGTTTATCCTCTGCTTCTGTGGCTGGGGCGGCAACGGATTCGGTTTTGGTGGTCGTGGCAATGGTGGTGGTCTCGCCAACGAGATTAACAATGACTATGGTCGTGGTCTCCTGATGGATGCCATCGGTGGCAACCGCAATGCGCTCAGTAACCTTGCTACCCAGTTGAACTGCACCGAAGGTCAGATTCAGAGTGCCATTTCTGCCTTGACCTCTCAGGTACAGAGTGTAGGTAATCAGGTTGGTATGAGCGGTATGCAGACCATCAATGCTTTGCAGCAGGGTAATATGCAGATTGCTCAGCAGATTGCTAACTGCTGCTGCGAGAACCGCTTGGCTATCTGCCAGCAGACTGGAACCTTGCAGAATGCCATCAACAATGTAGCTAATGGTCAGGAGCGTGGTTTTGCCAATGTAGCTTACGAGACTCAGAGACAGACTTGTGACTTGCACAACGCTATCAAGGATAGCACTCAGACCATCGTTGACGGACAAAAGCAAGCTGAAATGAGAGAGTTACAGAACAAGATTGATGCACTCCGTGAAGAGAATAGCACCTTCAAATCTTCTGCTATGACCTCTCAGATTGTGGGTCAGGCTGTGGCTCCTATCAATCAGGTATTGGCTGGCTTGCAGAACGAGGTGGCTGGTATCAAGTGTAAGTTGCCTGAGACCGTGACTACTCCTTATAGCCCATTTACTGCGGTTCCTAACTGCGTGGCTTATCAGGCTGGTTTGTATGGACTGAATGCTGCTAATGCAGGATTCTGGGGTTAATAAGGAAAGGAGGCTGCTATGTTTTGGTTAAGACCATATACAAGGGTGAATCGTAATGGTTCGGCAGCTATCGCTTCTACGGGCGTGGTGGTGAACACCAACAATGTTGTTTTCTCGTTCAAGAACCACGCCTTCGTGAATGCCAACTACAGAGGAACGATTTTCGTTAACCTGATGCAGGCTATTCCGACTGGAACGACTGGTACGCTGCCTATCCTTTTCGAGACCAACGGAGCGACACAGGCTGTGACCAAGTATAATGGCGCACCATTGACGGTTGCAGACGTGCAGGGAACTGGTGTTTATCAGTTTTGGTTTGAGAGAGATACTAACACCCTACAGATGATGTCGGGTATTGTTTAACAAGAATAGATAATAGGAGATTACATTATGTTTCAAGGTTTAAGAACTAACTCTTTGTTCTATGTCCTAGATAAGGGCGAGAACCCGAACTTACGAATCGGTCAGGTGGTTTCAGTAAGCAATCCTCAGACGAAATATCCTACCTTTAATAACGGCTTTACTCCTCAGCCAATGGAGACCGTAGTGGACGTAAGGGTGAAGCTGGGTGATGAGGAGGTGGATTTCAAGCAACTGCCAGCAAACGGACAGATAGCCAACGACAAGAACCTTGTGGTTAGCGACAACAAGGATGCTATGAGTGCAGAGGTGGATGCCATGCTGAGACAATCCAAGGCGATACTGGAGAGCGTAGATTACAACAAGAGGGTAGTAGAATCTTGTGAGGGAATGCTACAGCAACTCAACCCCCAGATAGCCAAGGAGAAGGAACAGACCGAGAAAATCAATAAACTGGAAGGTAAGGTTTCAGGCATTGAGGGCAAGATTGACAAGATGATGGGATGGCTCCAGCAGACCATGAGCAAGTAATCTCCTATCTATCTATTCATTTTAATATCTTATGATTATGGTAATGATTGAGATTACAGAAGATAAGTTCGATGATTTGTATGACAACATCGAGTCTATGCTTGGTTTTGGCAGCAAGGCTATGTCTTGTCTGAAAAAGATGAAGCAGGAGCGTATGGGTGAGCGTATGCCTGATTATCGTGACGATTGGAGAAGAGAGCGTGAGGAACGTGAAGAGCGTGAGAATAGACGTAGATTCAACAACGTCAACGATGATTGGAACTACCCGAACCGTTATGGTGAAAGAGGTGGTGGCGGCTACAATGGTGGCGGTCGCTAGTGTTTAACTTGGGAGTTTTGGTAGCGACATTCATGTCGGAACCAGACTCCCTTTAATATTCAGCAATATGGGAAAATGCAGAATGCCATTGGATATGTATGACCTCAAACCTGAGGGAATGGTTTCTTATCTCAGATACAATGGCTATCATTTCAGTAAAAAAATGTGCGAATGGGCGGTTAAGCAGATGTATAAGTATGACCCTTCTACCAAGCGTGATGTAGGTATCTCGTTTTGGGATAAGGAGAAGGTGGATGCCTTGCTGCTTGGTCAGGGAATTGAGGTGAAGAATAAGATAGGCTACGACCATGTGTATGTGGCGAATATGGCGAGGGCAGACTTCTACAAGTCTTCCATCAAGGATGAGGAGCAGTTAGCCCAGTTTATCAAGGATATGGTGGATGATGCCGACCAGAAGGATGGTTTCATCTTCAACCGATTCTATGCAGACTGCTGCCACAATGGTGTGCCTATTCCTTGGGAAGATGTGTTATGATAAGAAGGGTAATACAACTTCCGAAATACGATTGGAGCATAGTATGTTTTATTGGTTATCAGCCGACTGATGCCGATGAGATATGCCATGCTCTTTCTGATATTGGCTGCAACGGAAATCCTTTATCGGAAGCCTACGAGCACTTGTCTTTATCGAGTGGAGATAGGGGGCTTACTTATTCCAACCTAGCCGAAAGAAGGAGTGTACTTGCTATTGGTAAGTGTGATTCTGATAGTAGTATAATCAATACCATAGGTCATGAGCTTCTTCATGTTGTAGCGCATATCTGTGAGCAGGATGGAATTGATATGTTGAGCGAAGAACCATGCTACATAATGGGGAGTCTTTGTGAGAGGTTCTTTAAGGTGTATGATTAATTTTGTTGTTTTTACTTTCAGTATAAGAAAAGGGTGAATCTTTTGACTCACCCTTCTTCTTTATTTATAAACTCAGCGACTTAGAGTTCTATTTTAATTCTTACTTATAATTCTTCTGATACCTCATCTTGTGTCACTTTCACTGTAAATCCATAGCTCTGCAAAGTAGTAATAGTACTTCTCTTTTTTATGATATTAGGAGTATTAGTGATCTCCAATATGTTTTCTCCAGTTTTAACAACTTTATCCAGAATATCATCAAGATTTCCTTTTATAGATGTACAATTCTTAGCACTAAAATTATTAATATTTTCCTTTACTTTTAAGTCTTTCAAATTACCAGTTACATTTGTATAAGAAATATTAAGCTCTCTTAATGACGTAGACTGAAAGTATTCCATTTTTAATGGAGTCTTGGAGTGCTCTTTAAAGTTGAATACCTCAACTTTATTACAGAATTTAAAAATTTCAGGATTGATGATTTCTCTGTTGTTAAGTTCATTAGTCTCACCACTTCCTCCAAATATAAATCCTTTAATATTATATATAGGAAAAATGTCTATATAGACATCTTCATTTGGAACAGTAATTTGTATTTTTCCTGCATTATCAGGAATGACAAAATTACTTCCTCCTAGACCAGTGTCAGTAGTTAATCTTACCTCATTTGAAGCTTTGATTGTAATAGCATCAACACCCGGAGAAATTGAAAAAGACTGCAACTTTTCTGAGTTTGCATTATTCTTATAGAACATAACTCTTAAAGCGCCCAAAGTTAGAATGTTATCATTTTTAACGATACCATTCAGTTTTGTAATTAAACATTTCATAACTATCTATTTATAATTTATTAATAAAATCGTTTACTGCTTGAAGGTTTTCTGAGATAAACTTGTCCAACCTCCATATACTATCATAAAAACCTAAATATTTAGGTCTGAAATTATATACTTTACAAGGGAACACACCAATAGTGCCATCTTTAACGCATTTAAATGTAATAAGAAACATTTCCTGCGCAATGGTACATTTGTCTCCAGCATTATAAACCGAAGTGTTACTATAATTCCCTTCATCACTAGAATATACTATGGACTCTAATTTCCAATTAGCAGAAATGGCAGGGTCTCTAGAACATGGACTTTCTATCCATTTTTCATTATAATGTCTATCATAATTATTATATCCAATCCTTTCTGTCCATTTCGCAATTTCATTCATTATATTTTCTTTGGTAAGTATCTGAGCATTTACTAATTCTTTCCAGCGAAGTTTCAGCTCCTCACTATAATTGGACTGAATAAACTTCATTACAGATACATTTGCACCATACCAACTCATTGGGTTTCTAACATCATGAACAAAAAAAGCCTTGGAGTCATATCCGCAAGTGTTGTCTTTGTCATACTGATTGACATACCACTTGATTCCATCCCATGTTGTCCATTGCCAGTTAGGACCAAAACCATCTCCATCAGCCAAAGCCATGTTTATCAGCAAATAATCTATTAAATTATCTGTATCAAAATACTTGTTAAACTCAACCTTTTTCTCTTCAATCCCAGATGCAATATCTACTTTCCCATAAGCTGACGATAATTCAGTTACATATTTATGAACCTTTGCCGTTATCTTCAACTGCTTTTGTATCTTATTGTTGATAACTGTATCATCAGGCAACTTTCCTTTCTCTATCCACTTGTTTACAGTTTCTTCATCGGCAATTTCAAAACAACCAGGATAATCAGAATCATAAGAAAGCTTTCCTTGATGGAGTTCTTTATAGTACAAACCTTTTGGATTCCTTATTTCAAACTGTGTCCAGTCTACAGAACCTCCAAGTATTGTTGAATTAGAAATTATTCCATCAAGATGTATATGTTCTGGTGTAGATTTATTCATGTGATAGTTATTACGATGTTTTTTTAAGCACATTGCGTAAATACCATAAAACTCACCATTTCTATATAACATGACAGGGAAACCATCTGGCATACATCTGGCTTCACTCATTCTCATATTCAAATCAGAAACTGTATTATGTAAAGGATTGCTGCTTTGATTTCTTTCATCAATAAGAGCACTTTTCCAACTTACATCTTTAAAAATACCTCTTGTTTTCTGTGCTTGCATTGCTATTTTGTATGCAACAATACCGATACCTTTTATAAAGTCTCCGTAAAAAGCCTTCAAATGGTAACTGTCTTGCGATACCCAATTTCCAAATTTAACAGAGAATGCAGAGTCCATTGTTTCTGTATCAAACATATCTATAGCAATGTTCTTTTGAGGAAACATCATAGAAGAGTTACCTTGCCCGCTTATTTTTGCAGTTTTTTTAAAATAGTTTCCCTGCTTATCCCAAAATTCTATCAAGCAAGGAACATCATAGTTTTTACCTTGTTCGGCACCAGAGAGTCCTTTCTTGTTAAGATTTTGAAGTTCAATATCTGTTATGATGTTAAGCAATGCACATCTTGGTTCTTGTAAATGAAGGGGATATTTCCCATCATTTGTGTTATAACCACTCCAATCAATAGGTGTCTTTACCTCAAAACCATCTTCGATAAGTGCCGTTTTTATATCAGACACACTATTGCCTTGGAGATTGAGATTTGATACCTCAAGATTTGTAACTTCCATACAATGCTCATGCTTTTTTCCTTCTGAATCACGATAGGACATTACTTTTCCTTCGGTATCTGTTGTAATTTCAGTTCTTCCCTCTGGGTCTTCAATATGCTCAAACTCTGTAGGAATAGTCTCAGACTTGGCATTATGAATATAGTGACTACCATCATTATAAGTAGCAGAAAGAACCCTTCCATCTGCATCTTTCTCTACTGCAAGATATTCAGGATTCTCCTGCAAAGAGAAAACGTCAAGAAGTTCTTTGAGGTTGGTATCTATTGTACCTACCTTCTCCTGCAATGATGCAAGGTCTGATTGAAGCTGAGAGATAACTTTCTTCAAGGCATTGACTGCATGGATTTCGCCAATGATTTCTCCGTCTCTTCTGATACCAAGTGCTACTTTATCGTCAGTAGTAACCCAAGCAGCAAAGTATTCTTCGTTCTGAATGACATGATACATTTCATTGAGAGGATAATATGGCTCGCCAGTTGCTCTGTAGAAACCAAACAGAACCTTATCATCTGAATCCACTATAGCTTTGAGAAATTCTTCATTCTCAATTATTCTAAAGCACTCCTTTACTTCATCTTCAATGAGAGACTTGCCTTCTTCTTTATCTACCTTGGTTTCTTGGAGGTTGGCAAGAGTTGCATCTGTTGTTTGCTGATAAGTTTGTAAAGAGCCAGACAATTCAAGTTTGATAGATTCTATCTTGTCTGATAAACTAGCAAACTCATCACCTACATAATTCAAGACTTCTTGTATTCTTTGTCTAATTGGTGCAGGAATACCTTTGCCCCAATCAATGGAACCATCAAGTTGAATACCAAAAAGGAAGTGGTCTTCTGCATCTACAATTGCCTTGATGAACTCTGGAGACTCAATTTCACGGAATGGAAGAGCAAACTGGGAGACTACCTTATCCTCTGAATCACCGAATTCTTGGGCAATATCCTCCTTGTCGAACTTCTTATCAAGTTCAGCGTTGACTCTTTCCTGCTCAGTCTGAATCTGAGAGTCAACATCGGCAGAGTTGGCTTTCTTGGCAATCTCTGTGTCCTGAGATTTGTTCTTGTTTGCAAGTTCATCAATGGCTCCCTGCGCTGTTACAGAATCAAGACCACTCTCTGTATTCTCGTATGTTACTGCTGAGGCTTTGCTTGCGCCGCCACTTGCGGAAATGCCCTTGATGGCTTCCTCCATCTGAGTGCTGCGAGTCTGCAACAATGAAATATCATCATCGTTGGCGGTGATTTGCTGCTGCTTATCTTCAATCTGAGACTGGAGGTCTGTATCCTTCTCGTGAAGCTGCTTGACAGACTGGTCTATATCTTGAATCATCTGATTCAAATCATCAGGGAGACCAGTGGCTGCTTGGATGGTTTTGCGAAGCTCTGGGTCGAACTTTCCGATGCCAAGCGTGTTGTCTGCTATCTTTTCGTTTGTGACGGAACCATCCTTGATTTTCTCGGTAGTTACAGAATCGGGAGACAACTTGGCGTTGCCGATGCTGCCATCTACTACCTGAGAAGAATCGACTGCATTGTCGGCAAGTTTGTCCTTGGTGATTGACTTTCTTGCTACCTTCTCTGTAGTTACAGACTCGTTGGCGAAATGTTTGGTCTCCAAGGATGCCTCACGAACTACTCTGCCATCTACAGACTGGTCGCCTAGCTTTGTATTGGTGATTGCCTTCTCCTCTACCTTCTCGGTGGTTACGGCTCGGTCGTTGAGTTTCTCGGTGATGATAGATTCATTCTTAATCTTTTCCGATGTTACCGCATTAGGGGAGAGCTTGGTATTGTCAACTGCGCCATCATTCAACTTATCCGTGGTTACTGCCTTGTTGTTGATTTTTTCGGTCTCTACGGATGAGTCGGCAAGTTTGGAGGTGGTGATGTTGGCATCTGCTACCTTGTCGGTGGTGACGGATGCGGCATCCAGTTTGTCGGTGGTTACCGATTCATTCTCCAATTTCTCTGTAGTAACGGCTTTGTCGGCAATCTGCGTAGTTCCGAGTTGGTCGGTCTTGTTGACCTTCTCGTCAAGAAGCTCCTTGGTGGATTTGCCCGAACTCTCATCCTTGACGTATCTGGTGTATGTCAAGGTCTCGTCGGCTGCTCCACTTACGAGCGTGTTGTTATAAACGGTTTCTTTTGCCATATTACTTTAATTTTGCGTTATATATATATTCTCCTGCTTTCAACTCATCTGTCCAATAATAGTAGATGTCGCCTACCTTGGTGGAGTAGAGGGATGCTGTGAGTCCTGACTGATAGAACTCTACTGGCACACGGCTGGCGAACCAGATGTATGGTTTCTCCTTGGTGGTGGTGATGTTGATAGACTTGCCTACGATGTCGCCCACTACCTTGGTGAGGTCTTCCATGTTGAACTGGCACATATCCTTGGCTGCGGTGGCTCCGTAATAATAGAGGTTATCATCGCCATTTGCCATGATGCTTACGTAACCTGATACGGCTGGAATCTCTATCTTGCCATCCTTGTAGGCTTCTCTTGTGATGTCGGTTCCGTCCATGACTACCTTCACCAAACCGAGATTGAAACCTTCGGCTGGAGTGAGCGTTGCTTCATACTTCTCGCCCAGTTTCAATGTGGCAGGAGTAGAGGAGAGGGTAACATCATCCAGTGAGTAGACGAAGGTGCAGTCAGACTGGTTCTTGGTGACCATGTAGTAGCGAAGGTCGAACATGCCAACCGTCTCGCCTTGGAAGACTCCACAAGGAACCTTGACCCTATGATTGGTCTCAATAATCTGCAAGATGTTTCGCTCCACACTCTTCATCGCATAACCATCGTAGTTCCATGATACGGCTACATTGTAGTTGCCGATGTCTAGGGTGGACGGGATATTGCACACCAGCACATTATGCTCTATGCCACCGATGGACGTTGGCACGATGATGGAATCATCGAAACAGCATTGCAGTTCCACCTTGATGTCGGATGCCTGAGTCATATCGAAGTCAACCAAGCGGTTGAACTCCTTAGACATATCCATCTTTCTCACCAAGATGTGGAGTTTGAAAGCGTTGCCTTGTACAATTTTATAAATCATATTTGATACACATTATTAATAATAGTGCAAAGATAGGCAGAAATTTCTCTACCTATCTTTTATCCGTTTATTTAGGTGGGATATTTTTTAGATTAAGCCCTTCCAGCGGAGGAACTTGCGCTTGCGGCTTTCCTTGCCTTTCTTGCTCTTGCAGTTGGTATGGTAGACGCAATCCTTGAAGAGGTCTCTGACCTTCATGTCGTTGTCTACCAGTTTGGTCTTCTTGAATGCCTCGAAGAGTGAGCGGTTCATAATCATGAGGTTGCCCTTCTGCGTAGGAAGGACGTAGAAGATTTCACCATGATTCTTCTTGGATGCGTAGTCTGCCTTAGCCGTAGCTTGGCGGTACATGATTTCGCACTTGATGCGCTTGAAAATCTTTGTTACTTTCATAATCGTAATTATTAATTGTTTGAAACTATATGATGGTTGCTGCCGAAACAGAAACCTTTCTTCTCATTACTCTAGCCTGATTCTGAATCATCTTAGGCATTTCCATTTCATTGAAACAGATGTGGAGTCCGATGGCTCTTGTCATGAGCAAATCATCGTGCTTTCCGTCGATGGCTCCGTATGCTCCGTTCTTCTTACGCTCGTAGGTAAGGAACTCGTTCAGGCATCGCTGGTCTCGCTCAACGTATAGATGTTCTCTGACTACCTGAACCAGTACAGAGATAACCATCGGCTTGGTTGCCACATTGGTATGGAATCCGTACTTACGTGGCAGACCTTCCTTGATGTCTGCTTCGCTCTGCTTGCGTGCATAGAGATTATCGTACTCGTCCTTGATTTGATTCAGGATGAACTCAGACTGGTCGCCACCTTCCAAGATGTGCTCCTTGTCTTTCGTCTCCAAGGTGTTGGATTCAATCACCAGTAGGGCGTTGTCGTAGTACTTTGCTATCTGAGCAGCCTTCCATGCCAGCAAGTCCATATCTATATGTCCGTACCATTGGGCTACCACGTATGGTTTTCCGCCTTCCATCATCCAATAGCGGTCGAAGACACAGATAACAGACCAGTCTGCCTTGCTACCTCTACCACCAATATCCACAACAACCAGATAGCGGTTGGTTACCTTGCAGTCGTCAAAGTACTCAGGCTTGCTCCATATCCACAACTGCCCAGTCTTGTCTTCCGAGAACCGTACATTCTGTAGGCACTTCTTCCCCTTGTAACCATCACCATAAACATCACCGATGAACTTAGGTGCTCGGCAACCTTTCTTGAACTGGTCAACCTTCTCTTCTGCAAATACCTTGGCTCCTGAGTGCTTGAAAGCCTCTACTGGGTCAGAAGGGAATCCGCTAGCCATATCTCCGTGGTCAGTGAACTTCTTGCGTTCTACGATATACCAGTTAAGAGCTTCCAACGGTGCTCCCATCTGCCACAACTTCCAAAGATAAGTTACTGGCTCCTCACGATTCGACATCGTGTTGGTGTTATTGCGGTTTTCGTATAGCCATTTTGCGAACTCCTCTTTCTTTTTCTTGCTCTCGAAGTCAAGATGGTAGAGGTCGTAAATCTCAAACCAAGGGACGAAGAACGGCTCAAATACAGAATCACCTTTCTCTGCTGCCAGCCACTCCTGATGGAAGAAGTTTCCAGTACCATTGGCAGTTGATTCGTATACAATCATCGTGTATGGTCGGTAGAGCACACCATTGGTTGCATTCTGGATAACCTCCTCAGGAGACTTACCTTCTGTCTTCTCCCACAAACCTACCTCGGAGCAGTGGATGAGGTTGTAATCTTCACCATTGGCAGAAGTAGGCTTCTGCATGGAACCCACCTTAATCTTGCAGAATCGCTGAGGAACCTTCTTCACGTTTCCTGATGTTCCCACTCCCACAAACTTAGGCTCGCTCTCAGAATATACTTCGCCCATTTCGTGCAGGAACTTGGTTGGAAATTCCTTCAACGCCTCATCGAACATTCCTCGGATGGTTTCTGCGGTGTCCTTGACCTGAGCAATAATGAGCGAGTTGAGACCCTTCTGCCACATGAGTTGCAGCCAGAGGAAGTACATCTGAATGACCGTAGAACCTCCCCATTGTCGGGCTTTCAGCAGGATGAGACGGATAGGGCGATTCTTCTTTCTCCGCTCCTCCAGCCACCTGAGCAGTCTGCGCTGCGGTCTTCTGAGCACAAAACGGAAGGGGAGACCTCCACCTTTCGGCTTGATGTAGATGAATGTGGCGAAGAAGAAGAAGGGGTCGTGCTTCATTCTGATGCGAGTGAACTGCTCCACCAGTTGCTCCATTTCTTCCTCTAGGTTGTACGGCTCGTCTATATCCTTGTGCAGTTCCTCGATTACAGCCTTACAGCTACCCAACTCGATGAGCATCTTGACGAGCGGAATCTTCTTCATCGAAACTGGAAGCTGCTGCTTCTGAATCGGGAAATCAGGAAGGAAGAGCAGGAATCGCTTATCTCCACAACCTTCACCCTTGATGGGATTGAATGGTGTGTTGATTTCCCTGATGCGTTTCTCGTTCTCTTTCAGGATGCCCAATACATGTTTGTCAAGTGCATCTGTGAGTTTGGCTTGTGTGGCGGTTACTTGTCTTGGCATAGCGGTGCATTTAAATATCCCCACAACAGACCAAGTACATAGCAATAGATGTGGACTCCAACTGCCATGCAAGGGAAGAAGATTCCAACACAGATATATAGGAGAATGGTGAGATTGTATCTTACCTTATTCTCTACGTAGGGGGCTATAAAGCCCATGTAAGCATAGATAAAGCCGCTGAGACCGATGATTGGTACGGATGATGTGAAGGGATAGCTGATGGCTATGAGATAGAATGCCACCATGTGACCGATGCCGCAAGGGATGGCTCGGTAGCATTGATGGAAGACATAAAGGTTGATGGCAGCATGAAAGATGTTCTGATGAAAGAAAGGGTAGCTTAGTCGGTTCTGAATAGAACAATCGTCAAAGAGACCCATGCCATCATATCCTAGAAAAGTGATACACATTATTATAATGTACCCAGCATAAAGCGCAATCTTTTCTTTCGTCTCTCGTAGCATCTTTGCTTCTCCTCCTTTCTCACCCTGCTAAGAATTACGTGTATGCTTTGAGGAGTCAAATAGAAACTGGGTGCTTTTTCAGCACATACACGTTTGATAATATCCATATTACTGAGATATGGTTCATTACTCTTATGAATCTGGAATCGTCTGAAAATCTCCTGATACATTTCCTTTCGGGTAGGAATCATGTTATCAAGTGGTTTTCCTTTCAGTAAGTCTAATATGACTATATAAGCACGGTCTTCTGAAACCCAAAACCTTCTGCTCGGAGACTGGGCTAGCTTTTCCTCAATCTCTGAGAGTCTGATATTGTCTCTTACCTTAATAATTTCTTTGTAAGCCCTCAATAAATCAGCGTCACGTTCCTGTATAAAATAGCATCGTGAATCCTTATATTTCATATCTGACCCTGCAAATATACAAAAAAGTATTGAATTAGTCGCATCCGATTAGACTAAATTAACGGATAAAAGATGAAAATCGGAAAAAAGCATTAATTTTGGGCATTGATTTATAAATTTACACATATATATATGGACGAAAATACAAATATTGAGCAGAATGCTGGTGCTGCAAAACAGCAAGATACCAAGACCAAGAGAGACTTGGCTTTGGAGCGTTTGAAGACCCGACACCCTGATACGGAGTATGCGGATGATGAGTCTATCTATGGGGCAATCAATGATGATTATGATGCCGACCAGAAGGCTTTGCAGGGGTACAAGGATAACGAGAAGGCTATGGGCGATTGGCTGGGTAGTGACCCTGAGGCGGCTACCTTCCTACAAGCGATGAAGGCTGGCAAGAGTCCTTACGCTGAGTTGATTCGTACACATGGCGAGGATGCCATTGATTACTACTCTGACCCTGACAATGCGGATGAGATTGCATCGGCTCAGTCGGAGTTCTTGCAGAATGCTGCCAACGGCAAGAAATTGCAGGAGGAGTATGACAAGAACATGCCTTCCAGCTATGAGGTATTCGACAAGTTGGAAGAGAAGTATGGCGAGGAAGCTGTGAACGATGCCATCGACCAGTGCTTTCAGACCATGCGCAATGTGGTGACTGGCAAGTTTACAGAAGAAATGATTACTGCTTTCATCAAGGCTAAGAACCATGATACCGATGTGGCTGATGCGGCACATGAAGGTGAGGTTCGTGGCAAGAATAGCAAGCACGTCAAGAACTTGCAGCTACGCAAGAAGGGTGATGGTACTGCCGACCTTGATTCTGCCAATGCGGAGACCAAGCCAACGGATAATCAGCCTGACCTTGGTGCCGTGGGCAGGGTATCACGAAGGGGTAACGTCTGGGAGCGTGGCAACGAGAAGAGAACACACATTAGATAATTCGACAAGGTGAAAAGATAATATATAATGTTTAATTAATATTCAGAATAACAATGAAGAAAAGTACATTTAATCGGCTGCTTTCCATTTTCCTGATGGTTATGGCAGTTATTTTTGGAGTGAATGGTCAGGTTATCATGGCTGAGGCGGCTCTACCTGATGCTGGTAGTTCCGAGAGTGGTCACCCTGCGGAAGCTGGTGGTGCTCCTGCTGCTGGTGAGGCTGGCAATGGTGGTGCTGCTCGTCAGGATGATGGTATCAAGACCGAGACAAAGGGTCGTGAGCACTATAACGAGAATGGCACGGAGTATTACCTGAACGACATTGACGAGAAGATTACCAAGATTCGCCCGATGGCTACTCCAGTTGACCAGATTTCGCGCTATGCGACAACCAAGTCTGCCAATTCATTTGTAGTTGAGTATTGGAGTATCGGTACACGTCCTATCAAGACTACCGTGAAGGAAGCAACAACTGAGAGTACTGGTACATCTATGGTATTGAAGGTAGAAGACCCTACCATGTTTACGCTGGATGATACCATCCGAGTGGTAGGTGTGAAGGCAATTACCAACTATCAGGGTGTTTCTTATTCAACCATCACAGATGCTCCTACTCCTGATTTGGAACTTTGCGTTTGCGGTAAGGACACAGAAGGTTTTCCGATTGTGTATGCCGTGAATGGTAAGTTGATTAACAAGCAGGCTATCGGTGTTCCAGCCTTGAAGAAGGGTCAGAAGCTCATCCGTATGGCTAAGAGTTGTGGTGAAATGGACGTTCAGACGGGTCGTTTCAACAACCTTCCTGCATCTGAGACTCAGTATTGTCAGAACTTCATGATTCAGGTTGAGCAGAGTACCTTTGACAAGATTGCTGCCAAGCGAGTGGATTGGGACTTCTCGGACATTGAGGAGGATAGCATCTACGACATGCGTCTTGCGATGGAGGGTACTTATCTCTTCGGTGATATGGCTTGTATCAAGCATGAGGTTAAGAACGGCTCTGCCCAGTGGTTTACCAAGGGAATCTGGTGGATGGCTGGTAAGGACATTGAGGTAGGTCATGTTGCTACTGCTGATGAAATCAAGAAAGGTCGTAACAAGAATGAGCGAGTAATTACTGACTTGGAGTTGGTTGACATTTCCAAGGATTTGTTTGTGGGTACTGGTATCGGCAACAAGCGCAAGGTGATTATCGCCGGTTCTGACTTCGTGAGTGCATTCAGCAAGATTGACTCAGACAAGTTCCGCCTGAAGGACACCGTTGAGGTTTGGAAGTTGAAGTTCAAGAGTTGGGAGACTGACTTCGGTGAGGTGCTGATGATTCACTCAGAGTTGTTTGACCTCTATGGTATGAGTGACTGCGGCTTTGCCCTTGACCCTGAGTTCTTGGTTAAGCGAGTACACTTGTCTTGGACTCGAAACGTGCTCGACTTGAAGGCGGCTGGCATCCGTAACACCGATGCAGTGGTTATTCAGGAGGTAGCTTGTCTGTACTTGAAGTACCCTAAGGCTCATGCCCGTATGCGCCTTGCTGCTGTTCCTGAGGCAGAGGAAACTTCTGATACAGAGGAGACCAAGGCTGCTGCCTAAAAGCAAGTAGATTTGCAAATTATTCATTAAATAGTGAGGGGTGTGGGCACTAGCCCCATCCCTTTTTTAGTAACACATATATAATAAGGTATAATCATGTTTAATAAATATCAAGCTGGTTCGGATTTAGCATTCAGCGTTATGGTAGGTAACGAGCGGATGCGCATTATCTTTGAGGGTAAGAGTGTGGGCAGCAGTGTCTATATGACAAGAGACCCAAATGTACAGAAGGCTATCGAGTCTCATTATTGGTTCAATGATAAGTTCTTCTTGGTGGAGAGTATTGACGAGAAGAAGGAAGCTGCGGAAGCCAAGAAGAAGGCTGCTGCCAAGGCAAAGAAGAAAGTGGCTGACGAGAAGAAGACCCACATTGTGACAGATGTTGAGGATGCCAAGGAATATCTGGCAGAGACATTCGGTGTGAGCCGTTCAAAAATGAAGACCAAGGAAGACATCTTGGCTATTGCCAAGGAGAAGGGTGTTGAACTAGAAGGACTGGAGTAATGAGTACGTATGCTGTATCTGAACTGGTGAAAGAAGTGAAGGTGCTCTTGGACAGGAACCAAGAGACTTCTGGATTGCTGACTCCTACCGATTCTGATACCTTGTCGCAAGGCGAGTTGATTCAGAGTAAGATAGTAGATGCAGCAAGAATCATATTGAAGGATGCTCCTGCCAGTATGCTGGATGGTCAGCGATTCGAGGGGCTTGATGTATCTTGGCAAGAGTCTTATGGGGCTTATGTGGGAACCATGTATCTTCCATCGGATATGATTAGGCTGCTGAGCGTGAAGGCTAGTGACTGGCAACGTTCGGCTCAGGTTATCACCGATGATGATGATGCCTACAAGATGCAGGGTAGCAGATTCGGGGTAAGGGGAAACCCTGAGCGACCTATTGCAGCGTTGATTCACAGCGATGGCGAGCGGTTCTTGGAGTTGTATACCAGCAGGAGTGACAAGGCTACGGTGGTGCTTTCGTGCGTGTGTATGCCGATTATCAGCCAAGAGAAGATAACGCTGCCTGAAACCTTGAAGGACTCCATCGTGTATATGGCTGGCTATCTTGTTTGCGTCAGTCTTGGTGATACTGATTCCGCAAGCGGATTGCTTGGGGTGGCTCGGAAGCTGGCACATATTGTTGAACCTACAGAAACATCATAAATTATGGCAAAGAAGAAAGAAGAAACCAAACTGCTATCGTTGAGCAGGGTGCTTGACAAGGAAGAACTGGATAGCGTGAAGGCATCCAAGAACCGATTTGACAAGCCTTACGAGCGTGCCTTCTCTATCTTGCTGGAGGCTCAGCGATACTACAACAACATGGATAACTTCCGTAAGCGAAGGCTGAGAAACAAGCGATATTGCTATGGAGACCAGTGGGGCGATACCATTGAGTTCAAAAGCAAGTGTGGCTTTAAAAAGCGTATCAGGGAGGAAGACTATATCCGTGAGCAGGGTAGCGAACCATTGAAGAACAACCTTATCAGAAGATTGGTGAAGAATGTGCTGGGTGTGTACCGCTCCCAGAGCAAGGAACCTACGTGTAATGCTAGAGATAAGGATGAGAAGCGATATGGCGAGACTATGAGCGTGGTGCTGCAATGTAACCGACAACTGAACCGAGAGACGGAACTGGATGCCCGAACCATGGAAGAGTTCCTGATAAGCGGTGCTGCCATCTATAAGAAAAAGTATGGATGGCGAAGAGGTAGGTTGGATTGCTGGACGGACTACGTGAACCCGAACAATTTCTTCATAGACAACAATATGAGGGATTTCCGTGGTTGGGACGTAAGTTGTTTGGGTGAGGTGCATGACATTACCATCGGCAACGTGCTGAGAGAGTTTGCCAAGTCTCCTGCTGAGGCTCGCAAGTTGAAGGAGATTTACAGACTGGCGGCTAACCGAGATTTCGTGATTGCTGACTGCACTCAGCGATTCGGTGAGTTTGACCCTAGGTCTATTGACTTTATGAATCCTTCTAACCCTTCGCTCTGCCGAGTGATTGAGGTTTGGCGTAAGGAGAGTAAACCGAGATACCGATGCCATGACTACAACAATGGCGATGATTTCAAGATAGATATTGAGGATAAGGCTGATATTGTAGATGCTGAGAACAGAGACAGAATCAGGCGAGGAATGGCTGCTGGCATGCTGGAAGAGGATATTCCTCTGATTGATGCCGAGTGGTTTATGGATGATTACTGGCATTTCTACTACCTTTCTCCTTTCGGTGATATTCTGAGAGAAGGCGAGACTCCTTATGCTCATGGTGAGCATCCATACTGCTTTAAGTTCTATCCGTTCATTGATGGTGAGATTCACAGCTTCGTGGAAGATGTGATTGACCAGCAGAGATACGTGAACCGACTTATCACGATGTATGACTTCATCATGCGTGCGAGTGCCAAGGGTGTGCTGCTCTGCCCTGAGGATTGTCTGCCTGATGATATGAGTTGGGATGATTTCTGCGATGAGTGGAGTAGATTCAATGGTGTGGTGAGATACAAGCCCAACAAGAGCGGTCAGGTTCCTCAGCAAGTGGCGAACAATTCTACGAACATCGGTATCGGTGACTTGCTCAGCTATCAGTTGAAGTTCTTCGAGGATATATCGGGCGTGAATGGTGCGCTGCAAGGCAAACTAGGAGTATCGGGTACGAGCGGTTCGCTTTATGCCCAGCAGACTCAGAATGCTACCATGTCGCTGCTTGATATTTTGGAGAGTTTCAGCCAGTTTATCATTGATGGTGCTTACAAGACCGTGAAGAATATGCAGCAGTACTATGACGTGGCTCGTAACTTCAATATCGTGGGCAGGGCAGGACAGATTGTGCGCTATGACCCTAAGAAGATTAGAGATGTGGAGTTTGACATCAATATTACGGAAAGTACGGCTACTCCTGTATATAGACAGATGGCTAATGAGTTCCTTATGACCTTGTGGCAGAATCAGGCTATCACGCTGGAGCAGTTGTTGCAGGTGGGTGACTTCCCATTTGGCGAGGAGTTGCTGCAATCGGTGGTATCTAATCAGGAAGCTATCAAGAATGGCGAAACGCCACAAGGATTCTCTCCTCAGCTTGAAGCCCAAGTGGCTCAGGCATCACAGAGCAATCCGAAGGCTCAGGCGATGTTGCAGCAGATGATGAGCGGTCAGGGGGTGAGTCCTGACGGACAGAACCCACCGCTTGCGGCTTAGTTTATAGTTTATAATTTATAGTTTATAGTTATGATTGCAGACAAACCAAGTGATGAGAAATGGTATGGCAATGGGAAACCTGATGCCAGCCAAGGTGGCAACCCGAATGGTGGTGTTGCTTCAGAGACCCAAGGGAGGGAAACCAAGCCCGAACTTTACGAAAATGACGTGCTCGGCAAGGTGGCGAAACGAAAGAGGGGCGACATCTGGACGAGGGGTGGAGAGAAGAGAACCAAATTTAAGGACGAATAAAGAAAGGAGGTGTTTTTATCGTAACTGTATTTGTTTGATATTCAGATAAATGCAGGAATATCTACGAGTTTATGGTGCTGCATGAAAGATATTCGTATCTTTGCGGCATCATAAACTTTTAATTTTTATATTATGGATTTTGTAGATTTCGTAGAAAAGTATCAGCAGGAGTTGACTCCTGAACAGATGTTGGCAGTAGCTAAGGCTGTCGGCAAGTATCTCTCATGCAAGTTGAGCGATGTGGAGGTACATCATCTTTGTGCGATGGTGTATGGAGTGTTGAGCGAAGAGCATTTTGACAAGCACTTTGCCGATGATGCTATCAGCAAGATGTGGTATGAGGATGCTGACGGAACCAAGCACATGGCTCCTTTCTTTACGGATGAGGAGGTAAAGGAAGTCTTCAACAAGCATCAGGATGATATTTCTGACTATACCATCTATGACTTGGCGGTGACTATGAATCTGCTGAGGAGTGACCATCATGTGATGCTGGAGCGATATAGCAAGGATGCTGATGAGTTGAAGGAAATGGTGGTTTTGATGGCTATCGAGTATCTGCAAGACCCTGATTGCTTGCATCCTACCAGCAAAATATGGCACACAATAAACGGATAAAGTAACTAATTGGGAATCATTTCTTATCTTTGCATATTATTAATGTTAATAGTATAAAAAGATAAGTTATGACTCCAAACGTACGTGAAGGATTGCAATATGGTACAGCCATTGGAATGGTAGTGAGCGGCATCGTCCTTGCCTTCCTGTCATTCTTTCTGAACAACTATGTGATTTCGGATGGTGTACTCTGGTACATCAGCCAAGCATTGGTTTACTCTGGAGCAATATTCGGAGTAAACGTTTATTTTAAGACCAAGTTGGGTAATTTTGAGAGTAAGGTGAAGGACGAACTCGCAAGTATGTTGAAACAAGTAAAGGAAAGTAAATAATATGAAGGTAACAAGAGAACA